>Ga0114919_10002589_pt1 | contig 14645 bp, 18 predicted proteins | sample BlataG_FD_88682 | JGI IMG/M metagenome (GOLD analysis project Ga0114919, IMG submission 88682) | Deep subsurface microbial communities from Black Sea to uncover new lineages of life (NeLLi) - Black_00105 metaG | ecosystem: Environmental > Aquatic > Marine > Oceanic > Sediment | place: Atlantic... | reverse complement strand
GGCTCATCAGGACACGGCCTCCTCAACAGAGAGCGCCCCTGATCCGGTCAAAGAAAACCCCAGGGCTACCCCAGCCAGTGGAGCCAATCTAGCGACTCCGCTCAGGGGTCACCAGGCGGATCCCGTGCCGCTCTCCTACATCCGGCAAGCGGAAATGCCCGTATCCGTAGGCCAGGCCTTCAAGCCCAGGCGCGTGGAGACTCCCCTGGACCCGCTGACCAGGCGCACGCGGGCAAGCGCAGTTTCACCAAGACCGAGCGTAAGCGGGGGCGCTACGTCCAGAGCCGGCCGGCCAACGGCCAGAGTGATGACATCGCCTTTGAGGCTACCCTCCGATACGCTGCCCCTCACCAAATCCATCGTCAGAGCCGCATTCTAGCCTTGGCCATCGCCGATGAGGATTTGCAGCGCAAGGTGCGAGTGCGGCGGGCGGCCAACCTCATCCTCTCCGTGGTTGACGCCAGTTGGTCCATGGCCGCTGCGGAGCGCATGGTGGCCACTAAAGGGGCCATCATGTCCCTCCTCAACGACGCCTATCAACGCCGGGACCAAGTGGGCCTCATCGTCTTCCAAAAAGAGGAGGCCAAGTTAGTCCTGCCCCCTACCTCCAGCGCGGAGTTAGCCAAGAAAGCCCTCCAGGACATCCCCGTCGGCGGCAAGACTCCTCTCTCCAGCGGGCTCCTCATAGCCTATCGCGTGTGTAAGAGGGAGATTCGCCACAACCCCGAAGTGAAGCCCTTGATGATCCTCCTGACCGACGGAGCGGGCAACGTCTCCATGACCGACCTCCCGGCTCAGGAAGAGGGCCTCAAGCAGACCAGCGCTTCCAAAGCCGGCTTCATCACCGGGCTTTACGTGGTCATCGTACCCCTTCTTTCCACGCTGGTCTTTCGCCAGCGTCCCAGCGGGAGCGCACTCCAGGGGTAGCGCTAGCCACCGTGGGGCTAGCCCTGCTTTCGCTGAGGGGCGACTTCACCGCAGCCCAGGGCGATCTCCTAGTTTTGATTTGTGCCTTCGCCTTCGCTGCCCACATTGTGGCTGTGGGCAAATTCACCGCAGAGATAGAGACGTTGACCCTGACCGTCCTTCAGATAGCCGCCGTCGTCACGGCGAGTGCTGTCGTCTGGTCAGCCACGGGAAGCCCCTCTTTCGACATCCCCGTTGGGGTGTTGGGCATAGCCGCCTTCACCGGCGTGGTAGCCACCGCTTTGGTGCTGTTTTTGCAAACCTGGGCCCAACGGTTCACCACCCCAACTCACACCGCCCTGATATTCTCCACGGAGCCCGTTTTCGCCGCCCTCTTCGGCTATCTCCTGGCCAACGAGCGCCTCGGTGCTCGCGCCCTGGCTGGTTGCGGGTTGATCCTGGCGGGGATGGTAGTCGCCGAGGCAGGGGGGACGCTAGCTGGAATCGGAGAAAAAGCCATTTTGCAAGAAAACAGAAAGAGGGCTCGGGGATTACCTGGGCCCTCTTCAGCGAGGTCAACGTCCTAGCCAAGGGTCAGCCTTTTCACCTCGCGCGTTTCTGTTACCACCCTTGTCACTCCAAGGGCGGTCAAAAGGGGAAAGATGACCCTCAAGGCTAGAACGGGTATCCAGGAGAGGAAGGGGGTGATGGTTACCACGGACGTGAACAGGCTGAAGGCGATGGCCAGCGGTATGAATCTTTCGTAGGGCCTTATCGTTTTTTCCACGAATTCCTCCAGCCCCTTTTCGAACCCCTGTTTGAACTCCGCCAGGGCCTCTTCGCTGCTAGCCTCCGGCACCCGCTTCTCGATCTCCCTTTCCACCCCTTCCATGATCGCATCGGTGAGAGGAGGTGGAATGGAGAAGCCCGCTTCCTCGATGTGCGCGGCGTAGCCTAAGTAAAGGCTTCCGCAGGCCACGATGATGAGTGCCATGAGCAGGATGGATTGCCCCTCCGAGATGGGCCTTACGGAGAAGTTGACGCGCTCCTCCAACCCCTTGGTGATCCCTTGGGCGTAGATAGCTGAGGCGATGAAATACACCGATGCCAACACGCCACTGGTCGCCTTCAGCTCCCAACCCAGGAGCATTGCCAAGGCAGAGAGACCGAAGACGATGAAGCAGGCCCAAAGGGGACGAACCAGAGCGGCGACCAGGCCGGCTGTCAGAGCAACCGCCCCCATGGCCAGAAAGAACCGAAGAGCAAGTCCCAGGACTTCCCCAGACGGGAAGAGAATCAGTTCGTATCCTTGGCCGATTCGCTCACAGACATCTCCGAAGAAATAGCTTGCGGTGATGAGTAAAACGGCAAAAACCGCACTTTTTAGCTCTTTGTACATTTAGCTCTCCTTTCAATCACATTGCAATCTATCCTCGCTCACTCCATTGCCCCCGCTTTCCTCAGGTATCGGTCCATCCTGGCCACGAACCTCTCGGCGTCGGCCAGCAAATCAGCGGTGATTCTCTCGTCCAAATCCCTCAGTTCGTCGGCATAGTCGTAGTCCTCTCGCAATCGTCTGGCCCGGGCGTATATCTTGCTGTACTCGGGCTCGACGTGGCCCGGCTTCACAAGGTACTGGCTAAAGGCAGATTGCACGCCTGAATGCTTGCTGCGCTCGATGTCAAGGGTGAGCAACGCAGTCGAAGTGATATACCATAATCAGCCCTGTTCACGGCAGCGCGAAGGAAACCGAGCCTCAGCAATTCTCGTGCCGCCTGAAGGTCTTCCTTGCACTTCTCTAGGCGTACCCCGATGATGATTCGCCGCGTTTCTTCATCCATAGGAGGCCCCCCTCCCTAGTCGTGTTATGGTAAATGGCAGTGCGGTGCTCCATCAGCCACTGGTAATGCTCCTCATCGAATACTAAAGCGGATATGTTGACCTCATAGTCCAGTAACAAGTCAGAGGTCAAGTCGGTGATCTCGCGCCAGTAAGGCCACCGATCATCGCCCTCGACGACCACCAACACGTCCAGGTCCAACTCCTCGTCGAAACCTCCCTTCACGTTAGAGCCAAAGAGCATAATTAACTCGAGCTTCTCCCTATACCTCTGCCGCACCCTGGCGACGAACCTGTGACAAGGCTGCCTTCTCCCGGCCGGCTAGATGTCCTAGCCCAACCGGCTCCTTTTGCTCAACTACTCCCTGCATTGCCGCTCTCCTCTACGGAAGCCCCAAAACCTCCCTGTACCCCTGCATGTCCATGAAGCCGTGGCCCGAGACGTTGAAGGCGATGGCCTTGCTCTCCCCGGCCTCCTTGCACTTCAGCGCTTCATCAATGGCACAGGCAATGCTGTAAGCCGACTCGGGAGCGGGCAGGTACCCTTCTGCTTGAATGAACATCCTCGCCCTTTCGAAGACGTATCGCTCATCCGCTGGATAGGCCACCGTCTCTATGTAACCGAGGTGTCTAGGCAGGCTCAAGATGGGAGCACAGCCGTGATGCCTCAACCCGTCGGCCCGGATGGGCTCCATCTCCACCTTATGACCCAAAGTGCACATCTTGATGAGGGGCGTGGTCTCGGCGTGGTCGGCGAAGTCGTACTTATACTCGCCCTGCAGATTCCGCGCTACCTCGCTCTGGGCGGCGATGAAGCGTATCTCCCTTCCCTCTTTGAGGACATCCCTCAAGAAGGGCAAGACGAAGCCCCCGAAATTCGACCCCCCACCCAGGCAGGAAACCATTACATCGGGGTAGTCGTCGAAGATCTCAAACTACCTCCGGGTCTCCAGCCCCATGATGGTCTGGTGGAGTAGAACGTGGTTCAGGACCGAGCCGAGGCAATAGACGGTTTTGGGGTCCTTTCGAGCGTCCTCCATTCCCTCAGAGATGGCCATGCCCAGGGAGCCCGGGTGGTTTGGATTCTTTTGATAGATGGACCTCCCGAAATCAGTCTTGGGGCTGGGCGAGGCGTTGACCTCGGCGCCAAGGAGCTGCGTGAAGTTCCTGCGGTCGTGCTTCCAGTTGTAGACGGCCCTCACCCAATAGATGGTGCACTTCAGGCCCAGGAGGCTTGCACCGTAGGCCAGGGCCGTCCCCCACTGCCCGGCTCCGGTCTCAGTGGTGACCCGCTCGTATCCCTCCTGCTTGGCGTAGTAACATTGAGCTACAGCGGTGTTCACTTTGTGGCTGCCCGTAGGGCTATAGAACTCGGCCTTGTAATACAGCCTGGCGGGGGTGTCCAGCCTCCTTTCCAGGTTCAGAGCTCGGAAGAGGGGCCTGGGCCTTCCGGCCAGGGCGTAGAGCTCCCAGAGTCCATCAGGGACATCAATCCAGTTTTGAGTTGAACCATCCTGCTTCAGGCACTCCGCCAGGAACATCTTAGGCAGGGCGGCCAACCTCGATTCTCCCTCCTCGGGATCCTTGGGTGGCGGAAGAGGTTCAGGCAGATCGGGGAGGATATTGTACCAGCGATGGGGCAACTCCTCCACTCTTAGGTTAGCTTCTCTTCTCATTGTTGCCGCCTCCTTCTTTGGAAAGTTTGCGCGACACTGCGCCCACCCATAGTTTATCACCCTTCGGCGAGTTAGTCAAAGGAGTCCTATGAAGGATAACCTGCAAATCGCCAGTTCATCCCGCCCTTGCTGAAAAGCAACCACCCAGCAGGGCAACTATTTGAGGTGCTCGGTGTTCAATAATCATAGAAGCCCTCTACCACCAATCACCCACCGATTACCAGGACAAGGAGAAAAGAAATGAAAATCAAGATTGGTTGCTGTGGCTTTCGCAAAGCCCAGGTAGAATACTATCTGCATTTCGAGACCATCGAGATACAGAAGACCTTTTACCAGCCCCCCCAACTGGGGACTGCCCAACGTTAGCGAGAAGAGGCACCAGAGGGCTTTGAGTTCACCCTGAAGGCCTGGCAGCCTATCACCCATCACCCCCGCAGCCCCACCTACCGCCGGCTGAGAATGGAGATACCAGAGGAAGATAGGGACAGATATGGCTTCTTCCGTCCCACCGACGAGGTTTTCCAGGCCTGGGAGGAGACGAAAAGGATCGCTGAGGCCCTAAGGGCACGCATCGTTGTCTTCCAGTGCCCAGCCAGCTTTGGCCCTAGCGATGAGCACAAAGACAATATGAGCGCCTTCTTCGGGGAAATAGATCGAGGGCATTTGACCTTTGCCTGGGAACCGCGGGGGGAATGGAAAGATGGGGAGATCGAGGCCCTCTACCGCGAGCTAGACCTCGTCCATTGCCTTGATCCCTTCAAGCGCCTGCCTGTCTACGGCGATTTCGCCCATTTCCGCCTACACGGAATAGGCGGTTATCGCTACAAGCACACCGATGAGGATCCAAGCCAGCTCATGGAATGGTGCCGCCAGTTCGATGAAGTCTACTGTTTCTTCAACAATATCTCAATGTGGGAATCGGCTTCGGAATTCCGCCAGTTGGTAGATAGCCGCTAAAGTGATTGACAAAAGGTCAAGTTTTTTGGTATAATGTACATAAGCCGAGCGGCGTCGCTGATGCGCTTACTCTACTCGCATCGTACCAGCAGTCACGCCGGGCGATAACACAGAAGCTCTCATCTCCAACTAACCATTACAGCGCAGCTATGAGATAGCATTGTTAGCCGAGGCCAATGCTGGGATGCGTGGGCGTCTAGCGTTGGCCTTTAGCGTTGGATTTCGCCAGGCTTGCCCTCTTCGTCGGCCACCGGGTCTACCTGCCGCTGGTAATAAAGCGCCGTCCGGCCTGGCGGCTGACCTTCGGCCAGCCGCCAGCCTCGGACGACCGCTCTGTGGCGGGGGGCTACTCGCCCCCCTGCACCCCCCAGAGCGGAACCTACCACGCCGCAGAGCGGCGTGGTTTCTCGGCTCATGAAATCAACAGGTGATAAAGGCTTTCTGGGGGGGGAGGTTATGGGGTTAGGTCTAATGGTGACCTGGTGGTGGACAACGGGGCATTCCGCGGTAATATAGGGCCCCACTTCGGGGCTCCTTTCCCCCGCCCCGCCTACGACAGCGGGTTTTTGCCCTACTGCCAAGGAGAATCCAAGACGCTCTTCCACGACGTTGGTGGCGATGCCGAGGACTACGTGGTTGACCTGCGATGCAGGAACACCGCCCCCATTGGTAGCTCTGGCATCCACATCCGTTTTTTGTGCACCGCTGACCTGGGTGCGGCTGGCAGATGGGGCGCAGAGTGGCTCAATTTGACTGAGGAAGAAATTGTTGTGAGACGTGCTCCGCAAGACGGGGTCTGCAACGAAATTGCGGTCCGCATCTGGGTCTACAAGTGAGGTATAGCCATGAACCGACGACAGTTGCTCGTGCTGATAACTGGTCTACTGATTGCACCGCTGCTGAGCGCTGGAGCCTTGGCCGCGTCTCCGCGACCGATTTCGACCTCTGGTGGCACGTCATCGCCGGCGGGGGCGGCCACTCCTCATCGGCTGACCACGCCCTGGACGGCAGCGTCGGGCAGCCGGCCGTCGGCGGGCTGAGTAGCGCTGACTACCGGTTGGGCGCGGGATACTTGTACGGAGTGGTGGAGGCAGCTCCACCACTCCGTACAAAATCTATCTGTCCATCATCTTGAAGAGCTACCCGTGAAACCTGAAGGGATAGGTCTTGAGCAGCGAAGCAAAGCCACCTGTGCGGTTGATGCAGGTGGCTTTGCTCTTTTGAGGCAGTTTTGTCCCTAAGTAAGGCTAGTTAAAGGCGATGGACAGCAGGACGTGCAACATAAGGATGCCAGGTGCCCCGATGAGGACAGCTTTGAGAGCCGCCGGCGATAACCAAAGCCAGCGCAATTGGCCCTGGCGCTTTTTCTACAGGGGCTGCTTGTTCTTTTGCAGCGCCTGGGCCATAATTACGCTCCAAAGGAGATCCCAATGATCACCGTCCAACGAGTGCGCGCTGCGCTGCCTCTGGAGCGCAATGTTCTGGTTCTCTCAGGTACTGTCTTCCTTGTGCTGACTTGCCTCTTCACCTGGTATCTTCTGCTTCCCCTCTACTTCCGCGAACTGGGGGCCAACGACGCCGAGGTAGGACTGGCCTACTCCCTCTTAGCCGTGAGCTTCTCTCTGATGCAGTTTGCTGGCGTTCTCCTGGCCGATCGCTACGGGCGCAAGCTGCCCATTGTCCTGCCCACCTTCATCTTCGTGCCCCTTTACGCGCTGGCCGGACTTGCCCAGAGTTGGGTTGCTCTGCTAGTCGCTCTGCTGGCCATCAATTCCCTCAGCGCCATTCAATCGCCAGCCTTTATATCCATCATGGCTGAGTCGGTGCCTGAGAAGCAAAGAGGAATGGCCTTTGGCTTCTTTGAGTTTGCCGTCTCTCTAGGCACCACCCTCGGCCCCGCTCTGGGAGCGGCTCTGGTTTCCCAATTCGGCATGCGGCCCCTCATCTACAGCACTGCTTTGATCAGCCTCCTTTGTGCCGTCCTGCGGGCAGTGGGCTTGCACGAGACAAACCATCGCCCCTCGCCCTTCGAGTTGGCCAGCCTGAAGCAGTGGCGCCAACCTAGGTTACGTTGGTTTCTCCTGGCTGACGGCCTCCTGGCCTGCATCCCGAACTGGACCCTGTGGGGGCCTTTCGTTTCCCTCCATGCCGGGGACACTCTCGGGCTGAGCAAACCCCAGATCAACAACTTGTTCGCCATCGGCGGCTTCGCTTGCATGGTCGCCAGCCTCCTTGGTGGGCACTCAGCCAGCCGTTTCGGGGGACGCAACCTGCTAATCGCGGCTGGCCTCGCCCACGTCATCACCATGGTTTTCTGGGCCCTTGTGAGCACCTCCCCATTGGGGTTGGCCCTCTTCGTGATCACCAACATGGGCCTGCAGATGAGCATCATCGCCTACCAGACCCTGCTGACCCAGGTCACGCCCAGGGCCTCTCGGGGAGCTATCGTCGGCCTCTTCGGCACCGTGACCGGGGTCGTTGGCGGCGTCGCACCGACGGTGGGAGCTTACCTGCGGGATGACTTCGGCTCGACAGCGCCCTTCTGGATAGCGCTGATAGCGGGCCTGGCCATGGCCGTGTTCTTGCAAAAACTCGCTATTTCCGAGGATGTCCCACGGGGATGAGATAGAGAGGCTCGTGGTCGGTGGGAAGGGAGAGGGCGGCTTGGACCTGGTCATCGTAGAAGGCGCCGATGGGCACCGCCCCCAGATCCAGAGCCACGGCCTGGAGGAGGATGTTCTGGCAGGTGTGGCCTGCCTCCAGCTTGACGTAGCGCTCAGCCCGGCCACCATATTTTTTCGCTGTCCTTTCGTATATCGCAGTGATCACGAAGACCGCCGGAGCCTCTCGTATCCAGTCCTGCCTCAGCCCCGCCTCCCAGAGCTTGAGGCGCAGGTCATCCTGGGACTCGATGATCACTCTGTGTCCCTGAGGCACATAGTGGTAGAGCCCGTTAGCGGTGGCCACATAGACCTCCAGTGGATAGAGAGCCCCGGCCGAGGGAGCTGTCCGCCCGCCCCAGTCAGCAGTCATCCCCTGAGCAGCCCAGAGAAGCCGGGAAATCTCCTCCAGAGTGAGCTCCTCTTCGGTAAAGCTCCGCACTGAGCGCCGCCGGGCGAGGGCTTCCTCGAGAGAGATCTCCCCCTTCAGCCTCGGCTCTGGCAAAGCTATCTCCTCCGGCGGTGGGGAGGCCTCAACCTCTTTGACCTCCTCGATCCGAGGGCCACAGCCCCCCAAGCTGAGACTTGCCACCAGCGTTAGGGCAAGCACTGCATGACCAACAAATCGCATCTCTTCCTCCCAAGAGCTTATCCGAAATCCGCTAAAGGCGGACGTTAGTCCGTCGCTGGACCAGTGTCCAGCAGGAGCAGGTGAACAGTTACTGATGCTGGATAGGCAAAGCCCGCATGGGGCATGACGCAGACAGCGCTTCCGAAGGTGTACATCAACTTTGGAAGCCTTTCGCTTTTTGCGAGCCAGCCAGGGCCGGGACAGAGAGCCGCCCCTACGCGGTGGCTGGCGATGTAGTGGAAGCCCTCCGTCCCGTCCTTGCTCTCCGTCTCCTCCTTGCTCATTGGGAGGCGCTGGCTTTGCCTGCGCGTCGGCGACCTCGCCAAGATAGCATCCCCCAAACTATCAGACTGATCCACGTAGCCACGCTGATGCCCAATCCCACTTTCCAGGAGAGAGGCTCGAAAATAAGGCGCACCTCGTGGTAGCCTGGCTCCAGGTAGACGGCGCGGAAAGCGTAGTTGGCCCGCAGAACCCGCTCCGCGCGGCCGTCAACGTAAGCCCTCCAACCTGGATAGTAAACCTCGCTGAGGACGAGATATGCCTCCGCCGATGTCCTGGTCGTGAGGTGGATGGCATTGGGCCGGTAAGCAATAATGTCCAAAGAACCGACTTCACCCTCAGTGGATACGTCCAAAGGCTCGCCTCCCTCCACAACCACGCTGCTGGCCGGGTCGAAGCCGGGCTCTTGAATGCGGACGAAGGCGCTCTCCTGATCGGCCACTGCTACGGCCCGGTGGACGAGTACGGCCCGAGGCAACGCCCTGGTGTTCAGGTAGATGTTGACCTGGGGATCACGGTCGAAGACGCACGTGAACTTGTCCCAGTCCAAGGGCACGTCCTTGTGGCCGATAACGTACTTGGCGTTCAAGAAGTCATACAGGCGGGAGGACCGAAGGCCCCGGAGGCCCACTGCATCCCAGTAGCGATCGTAATCGGCCAACAAAAGCGGGTTCCAGATACCTGAAACGTCGAAGACGCCGTACAACAGGCTGGCGTCGGGCTGCCAAACGTCCCAAACGCCTGTTCCCGTGTCTATGCGGTAGTAGCCCGAATCCGATTTGAGGAACTCGATGGCTTCAGGATGTTGGAAGCCCACCGTGGGGTCGTTGTGCTCCAAGTCGGTATAGGCTCCCATGCTGAAAAGGTCAACGGCGATCAAGCCCACAGCCAATAGGCCCAAGGCCCACCGCCGCACCCAGCGGTAGCGGCGTAGGTAGAGAATAGCCAAGCTGGCAGCCAGGATCAAAAGGAAAAAGACCAGGCCGTTGACAGCGCTCACGGTCCTCTTGAATATCGCCGCGTCTTTACCATGAGCGACCAAGATGGCGTGGTAGCCCAGGGCCAAGCCGATGAGCACCATGCTTAGCAGGATCCAAGGAGCTACCTTCAGCAGGCGGCGGAAAAATGCTCGCATCCCGCGACTCAGCGGCCGCAGGAGAGCATCCAAACCAAGGGCGGCCAGGGCAGCCAAGGAAAAGTCCAAGAGGTAGATGAAGCGGGCCGGAGCGCGCACCTTGTCGAAGCCGGGCAACAAATAGAGCCAGCCGTGGAGTATGGCATAGCCGCCGAAGGCCAAAAGGAGCGAGATAATGGCCAGGCCCAGGAGGAAACGGGTCAGTTCGTCCCGTCTGAAAAGGACGGCCAACGCGGCCAAGATGACGGGCAAAACGCCGATATAGCCCACCTCCACCCGATCCCAGGGTCCCCAAAAGCCTGCTGGCCCGCGTCCGAAGAAGCCGGGGATGAAGAGCCCCACCAGCCCCACCGGCGGCAGGGAATATCGGCTGGCCTCCTGATAGCTCATCTCGGCGCGCACAGTGTAGCCGGCCATCTCATAGCTGGGGATGAGGGCTAAGGCGGCGAAGCAAAAGGTAATGAATAAACAGGTAAATAAGTAGACAAGAGGACGGAGGAACGACATCCTGTTTACTCGTCCCTTGTCTGCTTGTCGCCTGCCATCTCGCCAAGCTCTATAACTTTGGTAAACGGCGTACAACACCAGCGTCAGCACGATAGAAAGCGTTATCTGGATGTGTCCGGCCAGGGTGGCGATGCCCAGGAAGGCCCCTGCTGCTGCAGCCATGCCCGGCCGCCCCTCGGCCATGGCCCGGTGGTAGCAGAGGAAGATGAGGGGAAGCCAGGCGGCCACGGCGATCATGTTCAGGTTACCGAAGTGGGTGACGAAGAGATCGGAGAACATGAAAGCGATGGCGCCTGATAAGGCAGCTAAGCGTCGTAGATTCGTAACTTCGTAGATTCGTAGATTGCGCAAACAGATGTACATGAGGGCTCCGGCCAGGAAGAAATGCAAGACGGCCAGCAGCTCCATGGTGGAGTAGGTTACTTCGGGGAAGAGGAGGAAAAGGAGGAGGTTAGCGGGATAGAATAGGCCCGACTGGTTGTCGGCGGCGAAGGGGGCACCGCCGTAGAGATAGGGATTCCAAAGGGGGATGATACCTCGCCTGAGATTGCGGGCCGCGAAGTGGTACAGGGGATAGAGGAAGGAGACCAGGTCGCCGCCCCCGGAGGGCATCCAGGTATCGGTAGTGAAGAAGAGCTGCCAGAAGAACCCAAGGGTGGCTAAAGCGATGCTGCCTAGGGCCAATATGTCGCGGTGATAGTCTCTCGCCAGCCGCCCCCGATGGTGAAGCCAGCAAGCTATCGCATAAGCTGTTAGCCACAAGGCGAAGAGCCCTAGCAGCCAACTTCCTGGCAAAAGCAAGATGCCCTCCCCCAATCGCTCCTTACTCGGTCGCCTCTCCAGCCAAGACTTCGGCCAACTGCTTTCGTTGGCTGCCGGGTATGGGCCTCTCCTTGCTCAGATTCCGTAGGAAAAGCTTCAATTGCCTGCCATTTAACACGGGAACAGCGGGGTTCTCTGCCTGCAGATCCACCTGGGGATTGGTAAATGCAACCAGCCCCTCAATGGGTACTTCCTCTACTCCGGCTGAGCTTGTCCTGAGCTCCGTCGAAGGGCTCAGTACAAGATCGGGAAGTCGTTGAACCAGGAAGCGGCGGAGCGCTTCGACCTCGGCTCGCACCTCACGCGTCGGGTTGCCCAGTCTTTCCTGTCCAAAGAGACGCAATAGCCGCCTCCAACTGAACTCGCGGTGCCACCTCTCGCCCTCGCAGCGAATCTTACCCCCTTGATCCCTGGGCTTGATAACGCAGAGCCCAAAGGGGGCCAGCAGGACGTGAGGGGCGGGCAGGACGTAGTTGTAGAGGTAATAGCGGTCATCGAAGCCCTTGAGGATCTTGTCCAGTGTCTGATCGGCACGCGGCTCCTTAATCCAGCGGTTGGCATTGTAGATGCCGACCCGGGAGAGCAGAAAGCCAACGATGAGGCAGCCAAACGATACTAACAACCACTTCTGGAGGAAAAGGGAGGCGACTAGCCCCAAGATCAATATCCCCAACCCAGCGAAGCTGGTCCAACGGCCCAATCTGGCTCTGTTCCTGATCAATTTCTCGTTGGTGATGACTTGCATTTCCTTCCTTTCCCTTGTCCCTTAGCACCTATCGGGTTTCCGCTGAGATTACGATTCTGTCAGGGGGCTGGCCCCTCTGCAAAGGGAGAGCTGAGACTTGGGCGAGCCTTCGGGCCGAGCCTCAGGCCGAGGGCTCAGTCGAGCCGCCAGCGGCCCTGGCAGGATCTCCCGCCTATCCTGTGTACCTACCAAGGACCACGCACGCATTCTGTCCCCCCAGGCCGAAGGAGTTGGAGAGGACAACGTCCACCTGTGCCCTCCGGGCCTGGTTGGGAACGTAGTCCAGGTCACAATCGGGATCGGGGGTCTCGTAGTTGATAGTGGGGTGGATAAGGTTGTCCCGGATGGTGAAGATGCAGGCGATGGCCTCCACGGCCCCTGCGGCACCCCACAGGTGGCCGATCATGGACTTGGTGGAGCTGATGGGCACGCGGTAGGCATGGTCACCAAAGACTTTCTTGATGGCCAGGGTCTCCGAAACGTCGCCCAAGGGGGTGCCAGTACCGTGGGCGTTGATGTAGTCCACCTCGCTGGGTTCCACACCCGCGTCCTCTAAAGCCCAACGGATGGCTCGCGCTGCCCCCGCCCCCTCAGGATCGGGCGCAATGAGATGATAGGCATCGTTGGAGGCACCGTAGCCCAGCACCTCCGCATAGATGCGAGCCCCCCGCTCCAGAGCGTGCTTCAGGCTCTCCAGGATCAGGATGCCGCTCCCCTCGCCCCCGATGAAACCGTCGCGATCCTTGTCGAAGGGGCGACTGGCCCGTTCCGGCTCGTCGTTGCGGGTGGAATAGGCTCGACCCACGCAGAAGACGGCCAGGGCCAGCTCACAGACGCCGCCCTCCGCGCCACCGGTCACCATGGCCTTGGCCTTCCCCCGGCGGATGACTTCTGCCGCCTCGCCGATGGCCTGCGTGCCGGCGGCGCAGGCGGTGGAGATGGTGGAACTGTAACCCTTGATGCCATAGATGTAAGCCACCTGAAAGGCGGCCAGGTTGGAGGGCATCATCACTACGTAGAAGGGCGAAATGCGCATGCCACCGCGCTCGAACATGATCCGACAGGCTTTCTCCGTCTCGTCTATTCCCCCAATGGCGTTGCCCAAGAGCACTCCTACCTCCTCGTTGTTCTCCTCATCAATGGCGAGGCCCGCATCCTCCAGGGCCATCTTGGTCGCAGCCACGGCGAACTGGCTGAAGCGTGCCATGCGCTTCGCCTTTTTGGGGTCCATATAGTCTCGCGGTTTGAACCCTTTCACCTCGCCGAGGATCTGGGTGGGATAGTCACTGGGATCGAACCGGGTGACGCGGCCTATGCCGCTTCGACCGGCAATGAGCCCCTGCCAGGTCTCCTCGACACTCAGTCCTAGAGGGGTGATGGCCCCCAGGCCGGTGATGACGACCCTCTCTTCGATACTGCGTTTTCTTGTCATATCAAATCCTCCTACAAACTCTATACATCTTTGATAGCAGCAAGCATCCCTCCCTCCACCGCCTGCTTGGCCACCCGCACGGCGTTCTTGATGGCCTTGGCGTTGGAACGGCCGTGGGCGACGATCACCACCCCGTTCACCCCCAGCAGGGGTGCGCCGCCGAACTCGGCGTAGTCAAGGCGCTTTCTGACCTGCTCAAAGGCAGACTTGGAGAGCAAAGCGCCAACCATGGCAAGAGGGCTCTTTTTGACCTCCTCCTTGATGATGCCCAGCAGCGATGTCGCCAGCCCCTCGGATAGCTTGGCGATCACGTTGCCGGTGAAGCCATCGGTGACCACTACGTCGGCCATTCCCGCCGGGATATCCTTGCCCTCCACGTTGCCGATGAAGTTGAGGCCGCTCTTCTTGAGCATCTGGTGGGCCTCCTGCACCAGGATGCTGCCCTTGGTCTCCTCCTCGCCGTTGGAGACGATGCCTACACGAGGATTAGCAATCCCCAGCACCCTTTCGGTGTATGCCACGCCCATGTAGGCGAACTGGAGCAGATATTCGGGCTTGCAGTCAGTGTTAGCCCCCACATCCAGCATGAAGCAGAAGCCGGTCGTGGTGGGGTAGATGGTGGAGAGCGCTGGCCGCTTGATGCCTCGGATACGTCCCAGGCGAAACAGGGCCCCGGCCATCACACCGCCGGAGTTGCCGGCGGAGACAAAGGCATCGGCCTCGCACCGCTTCACCAGGTCCATACCGACCACCATCGAGGAGTCCTTTTTGGCCCTGACCGCCGCCGCAGGGTGCTCCTCCATTTCGATGACCTGGCTGGCGTGGACGATGGGCAAACTGAGGCCGGACGTGTCGTACCTGGCCAACTCCCGTCGCACATCCTCCTCTCGGCCGACCAGGATCACCTCAATCCCGTGCTCCTGTGCAGCCCACACTCCTCCCTCCACGGCGACCGGCGGAGCATGGTCGCCGCCCATCGCATCCAGCACGATCTTCATGATGACGCAACCTCCCTATTCATCTCACTTCTGTCCGGTTCTCCTCAACAAGGTT
>Ga0114919_10002588_pt1 | contig 14646 bp, 11 predicted proteins | sample BlataG_FD_88682 | JGI IMG/M metagenome (GOLD analysis project Ga0114919, IMG submission 88682) | Deep subsurface microbial communities from Black Sea to uncover new lineages of life (NeLLi) - Black_00105 metaG | ecosystem: Environmental > Aquatic > Marine > Oceanic > Sediment | place: Atlantic... | reverse complement strand
GGTCTGTGGGAACAACTCAATAAGCTTGACCGCCAAAGAACCGCGCAAAGGGCAAAGTGTCAATACCTGACCGACCCGCAGCGCTATATTATCACTATGCTGAACACCGAATATGTAGTTAACCCTGCCGATAAGCAAATCTTCTCCACTCAACTACCTTCATCACCGACACCCGCAAAATTTCTCGAGCAGCTTTGCCTTCTTGCCTATCTTATAAACGCTCAAGACATACCGCCGGCCAACAAATTTGTTGGTCCGGAAAATTTGCCGAGTGGTCAATTTTATTTCCGGGGTCCGCACAGCCTTCCTACGGAGCGATTGGAAGAGACGTTTGGAAAGTCGCCCGAACGGTTATACGAGGTTTCGGAGCGGTTCGGCGCTAAAAGATGCGAATTCGGCGATGCTTCTATTGAATTGTCCGCGTTGCCTCGGGTCCCGCTAAAGATAGTAATCTGGCGAAGCGACGAGGAATTCGGCGCCAGAGCATCGATACTATTCGACCAAACCGCAGGTATTCACCTGCCTTTGGACGCCCTGGGGGCGCTGGTGAATCTGACCGTGAAGGCATTAGTAAAGGCAGCAGGATGAAACAATTGGACTGCTTTGGTGCGGGGTGAACGTTTCCTGATGGCTGGCGTATATACTACTGAATTTCGTGGATTAGCAGTTTTGGGGGGAAAAAAAAAGAAAAGTGTTTGAAAAGACAAGAAGAAACTGCAATAATACGTTTTTTGCGTTGACTCGATTAGCATGGGCGGTTCGCGAACCGCCCCTATCATGTGGGAGTTGATACGGCCGAAATGAACGGCCATCATAATATTTTTTAATGCAGGGTGCGAAAATAGCAATCGGCGGCAAAGGAGGGGTAGGTAAGACCACGGTCTCTGCGGTCTGGGGGCAATTATTTGCAGAAGATAAATTTGACGTCCTTGCGGTTGACGCCGACCCAAACACCAACCTTGCTTCAGCTTTTGGCATACCTTCCGAGCAAAACCCGGAGCCACTTATCAAAATGAAACAGTTAATTGCCGAACGTACCGGCACCGGCAAAGACGCAGTAGGAACGTACTTTAAGCTAAATCCTAAAGTAAGCGACCTGCCAGAGAAATACTGGCTTGAGGTGGGCGGATTGAAATTGTTAGTCCTGGGAGGTATTACCCAGGCTGGTGCGGGCTGCGCGTGCCCTGAAGGGGCCTTTCTGAAGGCACTGCTTACACACACCATACTACAGCGGCAGGAGCTGGTTCTGGTAGACCTGGCGGCGGGACTTGAGTTTATGGGCAGAGCAAGCGTCCTTGGAATCGATGCCCTTATAGTTGTGGTAGAACCAGGCGGCAGGAGCATTGAAACGGCTAATAAGGTGGCGAAAATGGCCAGGGAATTAGGAATCAAAAATGTTGCAGCTATTGCCAACAAAATTACAGAAGCCGCTCAAACGGACGTGATACAATCTCAATTGAAAGATGCAGCTCTGCTGGGAAGTCTTCGATATAGCCGCTCTGTTCAGGAAGCGGACCTCGAATTCAGGCCGGTCTTTCACGCCTGTCCGGAACTGGTGGACGCATTAAAGGTTGCCAAAAATAATCTGATGGACTTAATCAGTGAAGGGATTGTATCTTCATAATATAACAAGCTCGGTCGAGCCGAATTATCCCGGAGAACAAGATGGATTTGAAAAATAAAAGCATAATGGTAGATATCGAAAAATGCCTGGGCTGCAAAAGCTGTGAAATAGCATGTGCGGTCGCGCATTCGGATTCGAAAGTCCTTCAGGAGGCGGTGCAAGAGCTGCCAAAGCCGCAGCGTAGAGTTACGGTGCTGGCGGCAGGGGAATTTGCAGTGCCGCTGCAGTGCAGGCACTGTGAGGATGCGCCTTGTATTGCAGTTTGCCCGACGGGGGCGATACATCGAGAGGAAACTGATGGGCCTGTGCTGATTGAACAAGACAAGTGCATCGGCTGCAAGTATTGCCTTCTCGTTTGTCCGTTCGGAGTTATAGAGCTCTCCCGTGACGGCAAAGCCATGGTCAAATGCGACCTTTGTATTGAGCGGGCCAGGATGGGGCAAGAGCCGGCTTGCGTTGAGGCTTGTCCCACAAAAGCGCTGAAATTAGGCAGTGAAAAAGACTTGGCAGCGCGCCGGCGCCGCCGTGCCGCCCAGGACCTTGTCTCGTCAACTCAGAAAAATAAACAGAAACCTACAGAGAGTACCCAATGATTACCGTAACCGTATGTGTGGGCAGCTCGTGCCATATCAAGGGTGCCCGGGAAATGATAACTCGTTTTAACGACTTTCTTACAAATAAGGGTCTTGAGGACAAGGTCGAGCTGAAAGGCTCGTTCTGTATGGAGCGATGCGGAGAGGGAATCAACTGGAAGTTCGGCGATGAGATTTTAAGCAGCCCCAGCGCAGAAGAGGGGGCCAAAACGTTCCGCAAGAAAGTGCTGGACGCTCTAAAGAAAAAGAAACCCCGTAAAAGGAGAAGTTAGTATGAAACTTTCCAAAAGCCAGGTAGACACGCACACCAGCGCTATATTGCAGCATACACCGAACGGCGTTCTTCTCGTGGACAAACAGACGCGGATTCGTTTCGTCAACCCGGCCTTCCTTAAAATGTTTCAATGCGAAAACGAGGAGCTTTCGGGTCACCAGGCCAGGGACTTTGTACATTCTGATTGCTTCGAAAGCGCCATCTCCGCAGGCGGTTCGCTGATGGTCAAAGAGAGCGTTCCTGAGCATAGTGTCAGCTTCCGCGTCGGTATCTTCCCAATTGAGGGCGAGGACCTTTACTGCGGCATCTTCATCGACATCTCTGAGGAGGAAAAGGCCAGAAAAGATTTTCTTGACCTCAAGGCGCAGATGTTGAAAAGGGCGCAGGAGGTCATCTCGCGGCAGATGCAGACGGCGCAGGAAATAGCGAGACTTCTTGGTGAGACGACAGCGGAGACCAAGGTGCTTTTGACAAAGCTTATCTCCCTCTACAGCCAAGAGGGCCAGTGATGAAGTTATTTTACGAGTGGGGCACAAAACAGCATCAAAAACACGGCGAAGAACTCTGCGGTGACAACATAGCTATCGCCCGTCGTTCCGATTCGATGACGCTGGCTCTTTCCGACGGACTGGGAAGCGGCGTCAAAGCGAATATTCTGTCTATTTTGACTACGCGAATCGTTATACATCTGATAGAGAATGAGCTGTCCTTAGGCGAAGTGGTGGAGACATTAAGCAGGACGCTGCCGGTCTGCGAGGTCCGCAAGCTCGCCTACAGCACCTTCTCGATCGGACAATTCTTCTCCGAGGGGCATGCGCGGGTGGTCGAGTTCGACACGCCTTCTGTTGTTTTGCTGCATCAGCGCAAGTCCGCCACCATTGCCTACGAGGAACGAGAAATTGAAGGCAAGACCATTCGCGAATTGGAATTCACACTCAAAGTCGGTGACTGGGTCGTCTTTGTCTCCGATGGTGTGTTAAACGCCGGCATAGGGGGGCTTTATCCTCTCGGATGGGGCGCCGAGCAGGTTACGCGGTTCCTCGAAGAGCACTGTCACCCGGACCTTTCGGCGCAGCAGCTCGCCGATAAGCTGGCGCAGGCAGCCTGGGACCTTTACTGCGGCAAGCCCGGGGATGATGTGAGCGTTGCCGTTATAAAGGTTCGACACAAACTTTTGGCCACCGTGTTGACAGGGCCCCCGGCCGACAGGAGCACCGACAAAAAAATCGTTGACAGATTCACACAACGTCCCGGTTTTCTGGCGGTTTGTGGGGGGACCACGTCAAAGATTGTTGCCCATTATCTTGGAAATAAGTCATTGGAAGTTGACCTTAGCACAATGAAGCCCGATGTTCCACCATTGGCCAGGTCGGAAGGCGTTGACCTGATGACCGAGGGGATTCTGACACTTACCCGAACCAATGAGCTGCTTCAATCAGGGGCAGAGCAGGAGACGGTAAAGTTCCAAACGGATGCAGCCTCGGCGTTGGTCCGCCTTTGCCTTGACGTTGACCACATCCATTTCATAGTGGGTCTGAGCGTGAACCCGGCACATCAAAATCCCGACCTGCCGCGACAACTGGGTATGAAGCTGGCTGTGGTGCGTGAGATTGCCGAGGAACTGCGGAAAAGAGGCAAGGAGGTAACTATCGAGACCGTTTGAAAAAGCCTTTAGCCCTTTAGATATTGGGCAGCCAAGTGATGTATTGACAACAGATTCAGAGTTCAATATACTCAACGATTTACCTTGATTACGAATCGGTAAGGTAACAGTGAATATGGCCCAAGACGACAAAATCATAGAACAGATAGTTGACCGCTATGATGCTGATGTCGGGATGCTCATACCCATGATGCAGGACCTACAGTCAGAATGTGGGTATCTTCAGGCAGAACACATCCGCTATTTGAGCAAGCGGCTTGGGCTTCCTCTGAGCCGTCTGTATGCTGTTGCGACGTTCTATTCGTCGTTCCGGCTTGCTCCAAAGGGTGCGCACGAAGTAACGCTCTGTATGGGCACGGTTTGCTACCTTAAGGGTGCAGGTTCTATTTCTGAGGCTATCTGTAAGAAGTTCCGTGTTGAGCCGGGCGGAACAACCCGCGACCGCTTGTTCAGCTTTCAGGCTGTCAACTGCGTAGGCGCGTGTGCCCTTGCTCCGGTAATGGTGGTTGATGGAAAATACTACGATGGCGTTACCCCGGATTCCGCACTTGAAATTCTGCACAAGCTGCTCCCTGCCGAGGAGGCTGCCGAGACTACTACAAAGGAGGCTCAACGTGATTAGTGCCCCCACCAGATTTACCAGTGGTGCCGATATCGAAACCTTTGCTCAGAAGCTGCGCAGCGAAGGCGGCCCGGCTGCTAAATTGGTGAGAGTCTGCATCGGGACGGGCTGCGCAGCCAAGGGCTCTCGAAAGCTGTACGAGCTTTTCTGTGAGGCGGCCGAGCAGTCCGGCCAAGACGTTCGAGTCGAGGCGAAATGCGTCGGCTGTCACGGATTCTGTGAGAGAGGTCCCATTGTCGTGGTCGAGCCGGGAGAGATTTTCTACCAGCGGGTCGAAGAACCTGATGTTGCCGAGATATTCCGTGAAACCGTGCTGGGGGGGAGGGTGGTCGAAAGGCTGTTATATGAGGACCCCGGCACAGGGAAAAAGGCTGAGAAAGCAGACGAGATAGCCTTCTACAAGGTCCAGCAGCGCATTGTTCTGGGCAGCAACGGGCTCATCGACCCCACGAAAATCACGGACTACATCGCCGAAGGTGGGTACAAGGCTCTTGCAAAGGTTCTATCGTCGATGACGCCGGACGATGTAATCTCAGAGGTGGAGGCAGCAGGACTCAGGGGACGTGGCGGCGGCGGCTTCCCCACCGCACGTAAGTGGCGTTCCTGCCGAGAGGCAGAAGGTTCGCCAAAATATGTCATTTGTAATGGTGACGAAGGAGACCCAGGGGCTTTTATGGACCGCTCCATTATGGAGGGAAACCCTCACTCTGTCATCGAAGGCATGCTAATCGGGGCATACGCCATTGGGTCTGAGCAGGGCTATATTTATGTCCGGAACGAATATCCTCTGGCCGTTGAGCATCTGAAAATGGCTATCTCGCAGGCCCGAGAGTTTGGGCTGTTGGGTCAGAACATCCTGGGCAGCTCTTTTTCATTCGATATCCGCATCAACCGCGGGGGCGGGGCATTTGTCTGTGGTGAGTCCACGGCGCTGATGGCCTCTCTGGAAGGCCGACCGGGCGAACCCAGGGCAAAGTATGTCCACACCGTGGAAAGCGGCCTCTGGGAAAAACCTAGCAACCTGAACAACGTGGAAACATGGGCCAATGTTCCTGCTATCATAAACCGGGGCGGGGAGTGGTTCGCCGGCATTGGAACAGAAAAGTCCAAGGGAACCAAGGTATTCAGCCTTGTCGGAAAGGTTGTCAATAGCGGACTTGTGGAAGTGCCGATGGGCATCACACTGCGGCAGATTATTGACGAAATCGGCGGGGGAATACCTGACGGCAAGCGTTTCAAGGCTGTCCAGACCGGAGGCCCCTCCGGTGGATGCATACCTGCTGAACACCTCGATGCGCGGGTGGACTTCGACGAGCTTACCAAGCTGGGCTCTATGATGGGCTCCGGCGGTATGATAGTTATGGACGAGGACACCTGTATGGTCAGGTTCGCGAAGTACTTCACCAACTTTCTTCAGAAAGAATCCTGCGGTAAATGCACACCCTGCCGGGAAGGCCTGGCCCAGATGCTGTATATTCTCGACCGCATCACCGATGGAGAGGGACAAGTCGGTGACGTTGAAAGGCTTGAGGGCCTGGCCGAGCTGATGGAGGGAACGGCTTTATGCGCCCTTGGTAAGACTGCCGCAAATCCCGTCATCTCCACAATACGCTATTTCCGAGACGAATACGACGCACACATTAAAGATAAGCACTGCCCGGCAAAAGAATGTCGCGGTCTGTTCCGTTACAAAATCGATGCGGACGCCTGCAAATCTTGTGGTATATGTCTGCAAAACTGTCCGGCCGAGGCGATTACCGGTGAAAAAAAGGTCCCCTATGTAATCGACCAGGAAAAGTGCACGCTCTGCGGAACGTGCTGGGAGAAATGTCCGTTTGCCGCGGTGCTGAAAGTATAAGGAAAGGTAAGTCAATGCCTACCGTAACGATAGATGGATGTAAAGTCAGGGTCAAGAAAGACGCAACGATTCTGGACGCCGCCAAAAAAGCCGGCATCTGGATTCCTACGCTGTGTTATCACCCGGCTGTTCCATCTGACGCATCGTGTCGACTATGTATGGTGGAGCTTGACCGCGGCGACTGGAGGCAGTTGGTTACATCCTGCAATTATCCTGTACGGCGGGACATTGTCGTTTATGTCTCCAGCGAGCGCGCAGAAGCCGCACGACGAGGTGTGATGGAGCTATTGCTCGCCAGGGCGCCGGAGAGCGGCGAGCTTAAGGCATTGGCCGAACGTATGGGCGTTTATGAAACGCGTTACCCGAATGTTACAGAGAGTCAGCGAAACTGCATTCTGTGCGGCTTGTGCGTTCGGGTATGTGAGCAGATAATCGGGAAAGCAGCCATTGGTTATGCGGGGCGGGGCGTTGACAGGGCTGTGGCGGCACCGTTTCGGCAGCCTTCCGAGGATTGCATTGGCTGTGGGGCGTGTGCTGCAATTTGTCCGGTCGGAACCATCAAAATAAGGATTCACGCAGATGAGCAGGAAGTGGAGATATCCCCGTTCAAGTCGCGAGCAAAGTTGCTTGTGTGTGAAAAATGTGGAGCACTTGTAGCCAGCAAGCAGGTGAGTGAACAAGCCTTGACCAGGTCCAATCTAAATAGTGAGGAATTCCGTGCAAGTCTGCGCCTGTGTCCGAAGTGCAGGAGATTGCAGACTGCCGGCCAGCTTGGAGCTGCGACCTTTTACAAAAAATAGTGAGTGTGCGCGCGTTTGGCAGGTGACAAAAAGAAAACGCGCCCGGTGCTTGAAATACGGGACCAAATATGATATAAAGATAACTTTTTAAGTTATTGAGGTTAATTAATTACTGAGGAAGTGCTTATGGATCCGAAAAAACGCAGTAGCGATAAAGCGTCACAAGAAATGCTCAAGATTATGTGTGAGGCGGGCATAGAAAATGCGTGGGACAGGTTTGAGGAACAACAACCTCAATGCGGTTTCGGAAGACTTGGTATATGCTGCCGAAATTGCACTATGGGGCCTTGTCGAATTGACCCGTTTGGGGATGGGCCGCAGGCAGGCATCTGCGGTGCTACGGCTGATACGATAGCGGCCAGAAACCTGGTGCGGATGGTTGCCGGCGGTGCTGCGGCACATTCCGACCACGGCCGCGATATCGCACACACATTTAAGATGGCCGTCGAGAGCGAGCAGTGCGACTATATGATTAAGGACGAGCTGAAATTGAGGGAAGTCGCGGCAAGATACGGCATCAAAGTAGAAGGCAGAGAGACAAAGGAAATCGCCAGCGACCTGGCTGACGCGGTGATGGCTGAATTCGGCAAGCAGGAGGGCACGCTTATAAGTGCCGCCGCTTATCCGCCGCCGGCCAGGCAGAAGGTCTGGGAAAAACTGGGCGTAACCCCCCGTTCGATTGACCGCGAGATTGTTGAGATTATGCACAGAACACATATTGGGGTAGGTTCAGACTACAAGAATCTTGTAAAGCAGGGCCTGCGAGCGTGTCTGGCCGATGGGTGGGGCGGGTCGCTTATTGCCACGGAGCTTTCAGATATTTTATTTGGCAGTCCGCAGCCGATTCGGTTCGGTGCCAATCTGGGTGTCCTTGACGCCAAACAGGTCAACATAGTTGTGCACGGTCACGAGCCGACATTGTCGGATATTATCGTGGCGGTATCGGAAGAAGGCGAACTTGTAAAAATGGCAAAAGATAAAGGGGCTGAAGGCATTAACCTTGCCGGTATGTGCTGCACGGCTACTGAGATTCTGATGCGCCATGGGATACCGGTCGCCGGCAACTTTCTGCAGCAGGAATTGGCAATAATGACCGGCGTGGTAGACTTGATGGCGGTGGACGTGCAGTGCATTATGCCTGCGCTCGGCTCTTTGAGCGGCTGTTTCCATACAAAGCTTATTACAACTTCGCCGAAGTGCAAAATTGCGGGAGCCGAGCACATTGAATTCCACGAAGACAGGGCAGTGGAAACCGCACGGCAAATCATCAAGCTCGCTATTGAGAATTTCCCCAACAGGAAAGGGAAGGTGCAGATTCCGAAAGTGACGGAGCGTGGAATTGCGGGCTTTACAACGGAAAATATTTTTTACCATCTTGGTGGGCGATTCCGCGCAAGTTACCGGCCGCTAAATGACAATATTATCAACGGCCGCATTCGCGGTGCCGCTGGGGTGGTGGGCTGCAATAATCCTAAGCAGGTGCACGATTACGGCCACATTACGATGATAAAAGAACTTATCAAGAATGATGTTTTGGTTGTAAGCACAGGCTGCAGCGCGATTGCCGCCGCTAAGGAGGGGCTGATGAGACCGGAAGCCGCGGCAAAATACTGCGGCCCGGGGCTGGCCGAGGTATGTGAGACTGTGGGTATACCGCCGGTCCTCCATGTCGGCTCCTGTGTGGACAACAGCAGGATATTGACAATCCTGGCGAACGTGGTTGCCGAAGGCGGGCTTGGCGACGATATTTCAGATTTACCCGTCGCCGGCGCCGCACCCGAATGGATGTCGGAAAAGGCTGTTTCCATCGGCATGTATTTCGTTGCTTCAGGTGTCTATACGGTCGTCGCCGAGCCGCTGCCTATCCTTGGCGCCCCGAATCTAACGCGTTATATAACCGACGAGATTGAAAAAGATGTAGGCGGCAAATGGGCCTTCGAACGAGACCCAATCAAGGCCGCTGGTATGATGCTCGAGCATATTGAGAAAAAACGCGATGCTCTCGGAATAAACGTTGAGAAAGAACGGAAACTCTATGATATGGAAGAACGTCGGGCATTGGCGGTAGAATAGAGCAAATAAAAAAGGAGATTAGTGTATGTCAAGAATAATTATGACAGCAGGGATAAATGGTGCTCATAAAATAGCCAAAGAGGCCGAGGAAATGCTGGCAAAAGCTATCGAGCAAAAAGGCCGGGACTGCAAAGTGGAGTTCCCAAATACCGGCTACTATATGCCTGTTATCTATTCGATGACAGGCCGGGCTGTAGAAACTTTGGCCGACTTCGAAGAGGTAATGCAGGAAGTAAAAACGCTGCTGCCCAAACCAGTTGAAGAAAATTTGTGGCTGCCGTATCTTGGACCCGCCCTGGATGCCGGAATGGCAACGCTTTTTGCTGAAGAGATTATCGAGGCCTGTAAATACATAATCGGACCCAACCCGGTGGACAACATTTGGCTTGGTGCGGCCGATGATATGATCCTTCGCGAGCGAGGAATCCAGTTTGTTGACGGGACCGCGCCTGGATTTGCTGCTATTGTGGGCGCAGCACCGGACGTTGAAACGGCAGTTAAGATTGCAAGAAAATGTCAGGAACGGAGTCTGTATGTCTTTATGGCCGGTCATCATAACGGCACCACTTTTGCAGAACAATTAGTGGAAGGTGGTGTGGATTTGGGTTGGGACACTCGACTTGTCCCCTTTGGCAGGGAGATTACCTCGGCAATATATGCCGCGGGTTTTGCCAGCCGGGTGGCCCTTACTTTCGGCGGTGTTAAGCCCGGCGATTTCCGCCGCCACCTCCTCTACAACAAAAACAGAATCTTTGCCTTCGTGGTCGCTTTAGGCAAGGTAACCGATGAATGGTACGCCACCGCCGCCGGTGCAATCAATTACGGCTTCCCCACCATCGCCGATTCCGATATACCGGAGGTTCTCCCTACCGGCGTATGTACTTATGAGCATGTCGTCTCCAATATTCCCCACGACCAGATTGTGGAAAAAGCTATCGAGGTCCGCGGCCTTAAGATAAAGGTGGCGGAAATAGATATTCCCGTGGCACATAGTCCCGCATTTGAAGGTGAACGTATCCGTAAAGACGATATGCACTGCGAGTTCGGCGGTCAGAGAACACCCGCCTTTGAATGGCTTCGAATGCTCGATATTGGTGAGGTTGAAGATGGAAAGATAACTGTGGAAGGGCCGGACGCCGATTCGCTTGAAGCGGGAGGCAAAATGCCGCTGGCCATCTTAGTTGAAGTGGCAGGAAGAAAAATGCAGCCTGACTTCGAACCTGTACTGGAGCGACAGATACATACCTTTATGAACGAGGCCCAGGGGCTATGGCATATGGGCCAGCGTGACATAATCTGGGTGCGAATCAGCAAGGACGCTTTCGGCGCGGGCTTTAGACTCCAGCATATCGGAAAGCTGCTGCACGCAATGTATCACGAGCAGTTCTCGAGCATTATGGACAAGGTGCAGATTAAAATATTCACGGATGAGAAGCAGGTCCTGAAACTGCAAGAGCAAGCTCGCCAGGTGTACGCCGAGCGTGATGCTCGACTGGCGGGTATGACGGATGAAGACGTGGACACGTTTTATTCCTGCACTCTGTGCCAGTCTTTTGCTCCGAACCACGTCTGCGTAGTTTCGCCGGAGAGGCCCGGTTTGTGCGGGGCTTATAGCTGGCTGGACTGCCGGGCGGCATACGAGATAACCCCCTCGGGGCCGAATCAGCCCATCTCGAAAGGCAATTGCATTGAAACCACCATCGGTCAGTGGGACAAGGTCAACGAGTTTGTTATAAAGGCCAGCGGTGGCGGCGTCGAGCGAATGAGCCAGTACAGCATGATTACGGACCCAATGACTTCCTGCGGCTGCTTCGAATGCATCGCTGCCGTGCTGCCATCGACAGGTGGAATAATGATTGTCAATCGCGAGTTTATCGAGATGACTCCGTGTGGAATGAAATTCTCAACACTGGCTGGAACCGTGGGCGGAGGTAGTCAAACGCCGGGCTTCATCGGGCACTCAAAGCACTACATTAACTCGAAAAAGTTCATCGCGGCAGAAAACGGAATTAAGCGAATTGTATGGATGCCTACAATGCTGAAAGAGGAAATCAAAGATAATTTCGTCAAAGGAGCTGATGAGCTCGGCCTTGGCGGCCAGGAGTTTCTCGACAAAATTGCTGATGAAACTACCGCCGCCACCGAAGAAGAGGTCCTGGAGTTCATTACCAAAGCCAACCATCCTGTAACGACTTTGGAACCTATGTTCTGACAGGGTAACAGGAATTATTACAGTAAAGGACAAATATCATGGCGCTAACAGGATTACAAATTTTTAAATTGTTGCCAAAAACCAACTGCAAAAAGTGCGGTATGCCTACCTGTCTGGCATTTGCGATGCAGCTTGCTCAGAAACGGGCGAAACTCGAGGACTGCCCGGATGTTTCCGAAGAAGCCAGGCAACAGCTTGCGGCTGCTGCGGAGCCTCCGATGCGTTTGGCAAAGTTCGGCAGTGAGACGTCCTCCGTAGAGGTCGGGCAAGAGACGGTGATGTTCCGACACGAAGAGAAATTTTACAATCCGACGGTCCTGGCTGTAACTGCGTCGGACACACTTACCGGCCAGGATTTCAAAGAACGCGTTGAGTCCATAAATTCGCTGCAGTTTGAGCGGGTCGGTACGCACCTTTCAGTTAACGCGATAGCGGTTATGAACGACAGTGGTTCGGCTGACGCTTTCGCCACCGCCGCCGCAACGGTAAAAGAAACGAGCGAGCTGGCCATAATTCTCGTAACAGAATCGCCTGAAGCAATGTCCGCGGCGGTCGCCAAGACAGCCGACAGCACGCCGTTAATTGCGAAGGCCACGCCGGATAATGCCGAGGCAATGGCGAAAATCGCCAAAGACAACAACTGCCCGCTCACCGTTGTTGCCGAATCAATCGAGGCACTGGCTGACCTGACCGAAAAAATCAAAGCCGAAGGGGTTGAGGATATGGTATTAAGCCTTGAGGCAGAGGGCGACCACACAGGGTCGCCCCTACGGGAACAATTGTACAATCTCTCAAGGATACGGGCTCTGGCGCTGAAAAAAACCTTCAGACCGTTAGGCTATCCGACTATGTCCTTTGTTGCCGATGGCGATGCAGACCAACAAGCCATCTACGCCACAAGTCTGATTTGCAAGCATTCCAGCATCGTCGTGGTCAACACGGTTGAGCCGTATGCCTTCTTACCCATGCTGACTGCGAGGATGAATGTCTTCAGCGACCCCCAAAAGCCTGTCCAGGTAGAGCCAAAAATATATCCTATCGGGGAACCGGATGCCAATTCCCCCCTGATGTTTACAACAAACTTTTCACTGACTTATTACACTGTGGAATCGGATGTCGAGGCCAGCAGGGTTCCGAGCTATATCCTCGTGGTTGATACTGAAGGAACAAGTGTTCTGACGGCTTACTCAGGAGACAAGCTCAACGAAAAAGGCGTAGCTGACGCTATGGCCAAAAATAATGTCGAAGACCTTGTCAAACACCGGAAGCTAATAATCCCCGGTTATGTCGCCGTGATGAGCGGTAAACTCGAAGAAGCAACCGGCTGGGAAGTTATGGTCGGTCCGAGAGAGTGTTCGATGCTGGCCAAATATCTACATGAAGTGTGGAAATAAAAGTGTCTAAAGTTGTGGAATATCTTTTCACTTTAGTTCACTTTAGGCACTATCGAAAATGGAAGAAAGCAAAAAGAAAAAATGTACCGTTTGTTTTGAGCCGAGCGGCCTTAAAACCGAAGTCCCGGTGGGGACGATTCTGCTTGAGGCGGCCCGTAAGGCCGGCGTTTATTTAAGCAGCATCTGCGGCGGAGACGGCTATTGCGGCAAATGCAAGGTAATAATCGACCAGGGACAATCGGAAAGCAGACCTACGACTTTACTTACTCCCGATGAGATACGCGAAAATACCGTGCTGGCCTGCCAGACCAAAGTACTTTCCGATATGACAATAACGGTTCCGAAGTTCCACACTTTGGAAACGAGTCAAATACTTATGGACACCGACGCCCATAGATTTAGCGAGCTTGCCGGCGAGGTCCGGGCAGGAGTGTTTGAGTTCGAGCCTTTGGTTCGAAAGCTTGCCGTTGAGATGTCGGAACCCACGGTACACGACCATACAGCCGACCACGAGCGTCTGTATGTAGCGATACGCGAGCAGATTGACGCTCCTATTATGCAGACCGGCTTTCGCATTCTGCAGGGACTCTCGAAAACACTTCGTTCAACGAATTACCAGGTCGCGGTTACTGTTGGTTGGCGAGGTGGAACTACGGAGGTTATAGAGGTTGAGCCGAGCATACGCTCCAAGACGAATTTTGCAGTCGCCGTTGACCTTGGTACCACCACGGTCGTGGCCCACCTTCTTGACCTGACGAATGCCAAGACTATAGATACGGAGGCCACATATAACAGCCAGATAAACTTTGGCGAAGACTACATTCGGCGAATCATATACGCAGAAGAAAATAACGCTTTCGATGAGATGCAAAATCGCATCGTGCACGATGTAAACAATCTCATCGTAACACTGGCGGCAAGACAGAAAATCGATTTGGCAGACATTACGGCGGTAATATGTGCCGGCAACACCGCAATGGCGCACTTCCTGCTGAATCTGGACTCCACGAGAATACGCAGAGAGCCATACGTTGCCTCAGCCGGTTTTGTTCCACCCATCCGCGCCGCAGAAGCTGGGGTGCAGATTAACAAGCGAGGTTTATTATACTGCCTTCCAAGCGTTGCAGCTTATGTTGGCAGCGACATAGTAGCAGGAGTCTTAACTACAAGAATTTATACCAAAAAAGGTATCTCTCTTTTTGTCGATATCGGAACAAACGGCGAGGTTGTTCTCGGCAATCGAGAGTGGCTGGTTTGCGCCTCAAGCTCTGCAGGCCCGGCATTTGAAGGAAGTGGCGTCAGGCACGGTATGAGGGCGGGAGCCGGTGCCATTGAAAAACTGGACATTACCGCGGACGGCTCCATCGAGTTCAAGACAATCGGCAATACCCATCCGGCCGGCATTTGCGGGTCGGGCCTTTTCGACACAATTGCCGAATTGTTTATGAACGGCATCATAGACCGAACCGATCGATTCAAAGCCAATGGGGACACAAGATTGACGGAAGGGGAGGACGGCTTACAATTCCAATT
>Ga0114919_10002583_pt1 | contig 14659 bp, 10 predicted proteins | sample BlataG_FD_88682 | JGI IMG/M metagenome (GOLD analysis project Ga0114919, IMG submission 88682) | Deep subsurface microbial communities from Black Sea to uncover new lineages of life (NeLLi) - Black_00105 metaG | ecosystem: Environmental > Aquatic > Marine > Oceanic > Sediment | place: Atlantic... | reverse complement strand
GGGATCTTCGCAGCGGTGCTGGTCAACGACACCTGTCACTTAAGGTAGGGGATAGGCGTCTACAAGCTTCCCCTGGTTGTCCCGCAGGCTCGCTACGCCCCCGGCCTCCCCCCAAACTGCCACCTCCAGCCCCCAGTAGAGATCAGTGACGCTGTTTATCCCACGGCCAGTGTGAACCCTGACACTGCCGCCTGTCCCCAGAGATAAGTTGGGAAAGACGTAAACCTGGCCTTGCTGATCGCTGAGAGTCCAGCCCTCCAAACGCACTGGAGGGCCAGAGTTAGAGATGATGATGAATTCTTCGCCGTAGTTACCACGGGCGATCACCTCCTCGATCATCACTCGGGGCTGGCTACCCGAGGGTGGCCTCGTGGAAAGCGGCGTGGGTGGCTCGAAGGGGATTGGCGTATCAGTGGGGGGGGGTGGGACTGGCGGTAAGCCACCGATAGGGATGATCAGTTCCTGGCCCACGAACAAGAGATTTGGGTCTACCAGGCCGTTGGCTCGCATTAGATCCTCGAAGGAGACGTTGAACTCGAGAGCGATCCCAGAGAGGCTATCGCCCTCTTGCACAGCGTAGACCAGCATCTCCGGGGTCTCAACCGACCGGGGCAGCCCCTGCACATGAGTGACAGTGACGGTCGGCTCAGCCGTCCCTGGCGCGGTCCTCCCCCAAACGAGGAGGACAGAAACGCTGATGATCAGGGAGATAGCAGCGTTCACCACGATGATGAAGATTGCCTGTTTCTTGGTCATGGCTCAATTCCCCTCTCATTTGAGGTACATCGCTCTGGCGAACTCATCAACGAAACGGCTATCGTTGGTTAGCTCGATGTACTCGACCTGGCGAGCGATCTCAGCGGCCTTGGCCCGCTGCTCCTTGGAGACGAGAGCTAGCTTAGCCCCCATGCCCGCTGCGTTGCCCACCTGGTTAAAGCGCTCCAAAGGCAGGGGCGGAAACATGCCGATAGCGATGGCGCTGGATACGTCAATGTAGGTTCCGAAGGCCCCCGCTATGATCACCCCGTCAATGTCCCGCTCGGATAGGCCGGCTTCGTCCAGGAGGATATTGATGCCTGCTCGAATGGCCCCCTTGGCCAGTTGAATCTCGCCTATGTCGCCTCGGGTGAGGACCACATCGCGGCCGTTCCCACCCTCCTCAGCCGCCACCAAAACAAACTCCGGGCCGTGCTCTGTGCGTCGCACTCGGGGGTGAACACCCATGTTTCCCCTCTCGTCCACAACTCCCAACTGGCGCAGTTGAGCTACCGCATCCAAAACACCTGAGCCGCAGAGGCCCACTGGTGGGGCGTCGCCGATGGTCTGGTATTCCACGCCAGAGGCCACGATGCGCAATCGCTCGATAGCTCCCTCGGCGGCCCGCATGCCATCCTTGATGTGTGCCCCTTCGAAGGCCGGGCCCGAGGCGGTAGAGCAGGCGACGAGCCGGCCGTTGGCTCTCAGAACCACCTCGGTGTTGGTGCCGATGTCCAGGCCCAGTACCGCCCCCTCAGCCTCGCAAATCTCCGTGGAAAGAATCATGGCCACGTGGTCAGCCCCGACAAAGCCGGCGATAATGGGAAGCAAGTGGACATAGCCACCGGGGGCGATCTCCAGCTCTACCTCCCTGGCTTTCAAATCCAAAGCTTCACTGACCGCTGGCAGATAGGGTGCCAGGCCCAGTTGTCTCACGGGCAGACCGAGGAAGAGGTGGTGCATGGCGGTGTTGCCTACCACTACTGCTTCCACTATCTCCTCCGGAAGATGGTCGCTCTGGGTGCAGAGGTTCCGGGCCAGGTCGTTCACAGCACCAACGGCCCCTTCACGCAGAGTAACAGCCTGCTCCTCTCCTTCCATGGCATAGGCGATGCGGGCCATCACGTCCTCGCCATAGGCGATCTGGGGGTTCATGGCCCCTGCCATGGCCAGGGTTCGGCCCGTCTCCAGGTCCACCAGATAGCCAGCCAGCTTCGTCGTCCCCAGGTCAACGGCCAAACCAAGGGGCTCGTGCCCCAGCGGGTTGAAGCTGACCACTTCCTGGCCTCGCAAGCCGACAGTGCCTGACCATCCCCACTCCCTCAAACGGGTGGACAGTTGACGCAGCACCGCGAAGTCTACGATCAAATCGCTTAAGCCAAGCGTCGCTACCAAATGATCTCGCACTCGATCCACGTCGGAGCGGATGTCCTCCAGGGTGGGTGGGGGGAGTCGAACGTCGCAGCCCACCACTACTGGGACGACGGGCACTGTCAGCTCTTGTCCTTCCACCTGGATGCGCTGTGCCGCTGTCAGCGATTGGGGTGGGATGTGGAGCTTGAGATCGCTCAGGATCTCGGCCTGGCAGGCCAGGCGATAGCCGTTCGCTATCTCACCTGGGTTGAGCCTTTCCCCCTCTGTTTCGCTCAACGGCGAGAGCTGGCCTTCGAGAACCCGTACCTTACAGCGGCCGCAGGTGCCCTGTCCCCCGCAGATGGAAGCCAGGCCCACCCCGGCCTGCTGAGCGGCGGTCAATACAGAGATGCCCCGGCCAACTCGCAAGCGCCGACCGAGGGGCTCGAAATCAACCTGATAGGACACCCGGTTTCAGCCTCCAGTCACCAGGATGAAGAGTAATGCGTACGCCTATTATAACAAAATGAGGTGCAGAGGTCAACCATTTCATGGCGAATTGCCCTCGCCTACGTAACGGCTGCGAGCTGAGCCGCACATGCAAGCGCGAGGTGTCTCCAGCGAGGGGCTAGTTCTTGGTTAAGCGCTACTAAACTTGTCTCCAAGTTTAGAGGCTGGTCAGCGCTTGTTCCAAATCGGCCTTGAGGTCGTCCAAGTCCTCGATGCCGACGGCATAGCGGATCAATCCTTCTGGAACGCCTGCCGCAGCTCTCTCCTCATCACTCAACTCGACGTGGCTGGTAGTCGCTGGAGGGCCAACGATGGTTTCGACTTGGCCGAGATTGGCCGCCATGTACGCATAGCGGAGGCGGGGCAGGAAACGAGTGACGGTCTCAAATCCCCCTTTGATCTCAAAACTCAGCACGCCCCCAAAGCCAGACATCTGCCGCTTGGCGATCTCGTGGCCCGGATGGCTCTCCAGGCCCGGATAATAAACGTGCTCTACTTTTGGCTGCTTCTCCAGGAAGCGCGCCAAAGCCAACGCATTCTCGTTGTGTCGCTGCACGCGCAGGCCCAGCGTTTTCAGGCTGCGCAGCATCAGAGAGGCGGTATGGGCGTCCATTGAAGGGCCGGTGAGTTCGCGATGGCGATAGACCCTCTCCACCAGATCCTTGCGGCCGCAGACCACGCCGCCCAACACATCCCCGTGTCCACCCAGGAACTTGGTTGCGCTGTGGATGACGAGGTCGGCGCCCAAGGCAATGGGGGTCTGGTTGATGGGTGTGGCAAAGGTGTTATCAACGATGGTGATCGCCCCCACCTTTTTCGCGGCCGCGGACAGACGGGCCAGATCGAGCACCTTGAACGTGGGATTGGTGGGCGACTCCAGGTACAACACATCGCACCCTTGCTCGATGGCGGCCTCAATCGCCTCGTGATCCTCCGTCTCACAGACATGGCAGATCACGCCAAAGCGGGGCAGAATCTGCGTAAAGTGCAGATACGTCGCGCCATAGGCATCCCGCACCGAGACCGCGTGCTGCGAGGGGCTGAGCAGTGCAAAGAGTGTCGTGCTGATGGCCGCCATGCCGGTGGCAAAGCTGGTGGCGCTTTCCGCTTCCTCGAGAGCCGCCACCTTTTCTTCGAAAGCGCTTGTCGTGGGATTGGAATTGCGGCTGTAGATATCACCGGGAGCTTGATGCAGCGCAACTGCACGCCATGTTTCTATGTCTTCGTAGGCAAAAGCCGTATTCGCGCAAATCGGTGGCACAATGGCGCGCGTGCCGGGATCAATGCGCCGGGATAGATGGACGGAACGGGTTGAGGGACCCTCGTTTCGACGCATGTTCTTTTATCTCCTTGTATGATTCTGCTACCGGGTACTTCTTGAATGCGGATGTCACGAACGAGTAAATGGCGGCCTGATTGTCACTCTGAGCCAAAGGCGAAGAGTCTCGTTCTTTGCATAGCAAGGCGATTGTTGGCCTGAAACGGGATTCTTTCCTTCGGCTTCGCTCAGGACAGGCTCTGCTTCGCTCCTCAGAATGACATCCTTGGCGGCCGATATGTGCCAGTCGTGTAGAGGTCGACGCGCTCCGCACAAGTGTCCGGTAGTGAGTATGATAAGCGATAGGGGCGATGCCAACCCACGGCCTCACTGGGCCAGCATCAGCGTTGCGTGCAAGAGAACGTTCGCACCGTTCACACAATCCTGCCACTCGGTGTACTCTTTTGACGAATGACTGAAACCACCAACTGAGGGGACAGAGATCATCCCGGTTGGACAAATCTGTGCCAGGGACTGGGCATCATGGCCTGCACCTGATGGAAGAGAAGTATGTTTCAGGCCGAGCATTTCACTCGCGTTTGCAAAAGCCTCCCGGACGTTTTGATTCATGCGGGCAGTTCCGACGTTGTCCAAAGGCTCGGTTTCCAAATCGAGTCCAAATCGTTGCGCCTCAGCGGAGGCTTGCTTCAGCAATGCAGCCTCCATTTCATGAAGCTTGTCGTCATCGTCGGCTCGGAATTGCAGCGCAACGGCTACTACTTGGGGGACAACGTTGAAGGCACCTGGCTCGAATTCCATATTCCCTACATTCACAACACAGCCTGGAAAGTCTTTCATCACCAGTTCTCTGGCCGCAAGCGTAAACGCGCTGGCGCCCTGAGCCGCGTCCAATCGGTTGCCCATCGGCATGGTTCCGGCGTGATCTGCCCGCCCAATAAACCTCACCCTGAACGAGCGAATGCCGACAATGCTGGTCACAATACCAATCTGCAGGTCTGCTTCGACCAACCGCATCCCTTGTTCGATGTGAAGCTCGAGGTACCCGGCCACGGTTGCTGGATCTCTCCCAGCAGAGAACAGGGAGCTTTCACTCAGCCCAGCGTGGCGAAGGGCTTTACGAAAACGGTCACGGCCTCCACGAGGGTTTCGTAAGTGTTCCGGTTCCAGTTGTCCCGAAAGCGCCAGGCTACCCAAGGCACTCACAAGATTTCCTTCTTCGTCCGTGAAATCAATCGCCTCCAGGTGAGTGTTCAAGGAGATACCATGCTCCTTCACTACGTGGAGGACTTCGAGTGCTGCAAGGACCCCCAAGGCACCATCAAAGCGCCCACGGTACGGTACAGAGTCCAGGTGCGCCCCAAGAAGCAATGTCGGCCGGCCTGCCCGCTCGCAGCGGAGAACAGCGGAATGATTGCCGGCGCCATCCACTCTAGCGTCCAGACCTATTCGCTTCGCCCGCTCAACAAACCATCGGCGGGCATCAAGATGTGCGTCACTTAGTGCTGGCCGATGTACACTGCCATCTGGTGTAGCTCCAATTGCCGCTAGCGTCTCAAAGTTAGTACGAAAACGCTCGCTGTTAACTCGAAGAGCCGAAAGAGATTCATTCATCTGTGCCACCTCTCTCCGATCATTATTCAGCGGAAGCGATGGTGCTTGGTTTTGCGGTTTTCTGCTCGAAAAGCTATGGCAGCGTTTTCATCGCACCAAGTATACTACAGTCCAACGTTGCATACAAACAACGCCGTGGCGCCGGTGTACTACCCTGTAATAGCAGAACAGGCCGTGGGAGTGAACGATTTCGCGGTGAATGGTCAGTTTTTGTTTCTTGGGGGGGAACGGTCGAGGGAAGGCTAGCGCCTGGGGAGTTCTCTCACCTACACTTGATGACGCAGGTGCGCCATTCGGTCATGACTCGATCGAGCCTGTCCTGAGAGAAGCCGAATGTCGCCGGAGCAGCGGATGACACCCCCGCCGTGGCCGACGTTGTTGCCTTGGACGCCGCCGCCAGTAGCGATAATACACGATCAGGAGAACATGTTCAGTGGCCACCATAGCACGGAGCGAGAACCAACTTCAAAACTCCTCAACCAACGCGAGAAGAGCCTGCACCTCCTGCCTATATTGATCGCGTGGAAATTGCGCAGCCCCCACGTTAATAATATCCTCTTCAATGATTTGCCGCATCATTCGGATATATGCCTCTGCAATCACCTCCTGTCTGGGAACCTGTTGCCGAACCGACCTTCTGAGCGTCCTGTCTTCTCCCCCCCAATCGAAGGACAAGCCAAATGAGATAATGTAGTACTCTGGATTTTGAACGTCAGGACGCGGATAATAGAACCGGTGCGTACAAGCCATCCGAAACCCGGCCTCATTCCCAAACCTCCCAAGCAGCTTGGGCAGACTTAGCAGAAGAAACTCGTGGTATCTTCTGCTAAGCAGTTGTCCCATATCTGCGCACCTCTCCGAAAATGCATTGTCAAACCAATTGTATGCTCTCCTGTTATCACGTATATTGTCCCTCAGATCCCTAATTGCATCCTCGTTCTCCTCAGACCTGTTTGCCCTGAAGGTAAAGAACATATCAAACTGTGACGGTTCCGGCAGCCTTGCTAATTCTGCTATAAGAGTTACTATAGCTTCCAATGTTCGAGAAAAGGGCGGGTCCGCCCTTGGGAAACACACGCTAGTGAAGTCTAGATTGTAAACATCAAACGGTAGTGCCGAATAGAAGTCCATACTCTTGGGGCTATCCTGATTGAGCACCAAATCCTCGAAATAAGCAAGGAAACCCTGAGCGCGCCTCAACCTCGCAGCAATCAGTTCATATTGCTCGGGGTAGCACTCGCAGAAGGCAACGTTCGGGTATCCGCGCCCATCGAACTCCACAAGGTTCTCTGCCCAAAATAGATGAACATCTAGCGCTTTCTCAGCACACAGTGTGAAATACCTCAGATATTCGCGCCCTGTGTTTCGCACTTTCTCGAGCAGATATTGTGCAACAGGCAGCCAACCGTACTTTCGCACGAAGTGCTTTTCGGGGTCAGTGTACTCCCTTTCGTATTCACGCTGCTTCCTCTCCCGCAGGCGGCGGTCCTCGGTTGTCTCGTTTCTCTGATGGTGGGCCATGCCTAGCCCTCCAGCAGAAGTCGGTAAAACTCCTCGCGAACCGCATCCTTTGAGTCAGCAACTCCATTGGCTAGCTCGTACGCAATGAGGACTTTTTCAAATAATCTTCTGGCTTCTCTTGCCCGTGGGAATATGGGATGCCTTTCGTAGATGACTATTCTACCGCTATCCATGTCAACTTCAATGGGAACTAGAGAATCATCCTCGCGCGATTCAATTTCAAACGATACACCCAATAGAGTCTCAATATCGGCGAGAACTTTCTCCCGTGCATACGTTTCCTCCTTCATTCGCCGCGCCAAATTCCGTTCTCTCGACCGTTTGGAGATATCCGAGAATATACCCGGTGTTTTGGTGTCTTTGTCACCTCCCAATCTTGTGTACACGACTTCCTGCAACTTGAGGTAATGTGGATCCGTCTCTCTGAAACTGTTTCTATCCACATTTAGAGCATCTTCCAGTCCTTCTTCCACGTATATCTCGCCCGAAAGCATAGCCATTCTAGGCCCTTGCTGCCTTGGGTAATTCAGCAAACTCTTATCATACATTCCAATGGCAACATTTCGTATTCTGATAAGAAGCCCCCGTAGTTCTGGCGGCATGATAGATTTCAGTTGAGAATAAATGTATCCTTTGAGAGTGAGCCGCTTCCCTGCCACCTCACCAGCAAATTCTACAGGGTATATCTCGTAGTCTTTTCCCCCGATTCCCATCTCCGGGAAAGTGGGGAGCAAAATGGGCTTCCTGAGTTCCAGACCATCAATTTCGACGGTGAAATCATAGTCCAATAAGGTTTGCTTGATATCAGGTATGACATCGTCTCCTCTTATTGGCCCGTCTTCAAGATAGGGCACAGGACAGATCACTCCAAGCTCCCATAGTAATCTGTTATAGTCCGAGATGTCACGAACACTGGTCTTGGCTAGCCACTCCACAAAATCTGATACGGCCTTGGGATCTCCTCTCTCAAACCTGTACTCACGTATTCTCGTTTCAGGCCCACTCGCTTCCGATAGCCTTTCTCTGAAACCTGGTTCAATGTCTTCGAGAATGACCTTGGTGTAGTGCACGTCCGATTCTTCTGGCAAGTCATCATACAACTCATAGCTGCCTATTTTCCTTGCCTCTTCACTTCCCAAGGATATTTCTCTAGCTGCTTCGGTAGCAAAGGGTGTGAAATCAACATGGGCTTCAAACCTGGTGTCACTGCCTCGCTTGGAAGAAATGATGGTAAACCGACTGCAGATCTGGGCAACGGCTAATATTCCAATCCCTATCTTCCCGATTATAGGACGTCCTTCATCGGTAAACTGTCTTCCTCCTTTGCGCTTGATACTACCCCCAATCTTCTTCATGATATCCTCGAACTCCTCGGGGCTCATTCCATTACCATTATCGCGACAAGTCATTGTGCGGAAATACGGGAAACCTGTGTTCATCACCACTCGCGTGGCGTTTGCATCAAAGGCATTGCTCACTAACTCTTTCAATGCATTGGCTGGCGTGCGATATATCCCTAGGCTGATATCTGCTAGCACACTGACGGCAACATTGATCGGCTTTCGTTCTGGCATCGTATCATCTCCCCCCTGCTTCCCGTTTTCTTGTGCGCCCGGCGAGTTCTTTGGCTCTTGAATACTCGGTAAACCCGTGACGAATTACGATGTTTTGCTCTCTAACCTGTTTCCTAAAAGCACGTATCTGGACATCTGTCCAATTAGGATGAATATGATAGTCCTCACTTGTCTGTCCTGTCCTCCACGCTTGCGGACTGTAATTATCGGACGCTTGATCCAGGGGTCTGTATCGACAATCCGTAATCTGGACACCCCACTCCATGCATTTCAGCCGCTTCATATTCAACTCTTCGTAACGCAACTCAAAGTTATAGAGCATAAATACGTAGATATGTTTGGGATTGTATCCTGCGCCGACCAACATATCTATTTGGTCTTTTTTTTGCTTATACTGTTCATATTCGTGGTCCCATGCGATCCTCGGATAGCGAAAGCGAGCCTTTTTCAACAAACGAGCTATATCGGGAGTGAGCAGTCGCCCGTCAAGGCCAGATTGACTCTCACAAACAACGACGCTTCCATTCACTCCAATCGCCGCAATCTCTTCCAATATGCTTCCAATGCAGGGGTTTGCCAGTAGATTGTTATCGTAGAATAGGACTCTATTCTTGCGAATCTCCTCAGCTATAGATTCCTTGTAAGTGAACCGCGGTTCGATTCTCCAAACCCCGCAGAATTCGCACCTACGAGGGCAACCACGTGATGTATGGACTATCTGAAAATCTGTATCAACCAAATCATATGCTGGTTGGAATCGCTCAGCCTCTCTGTGTAGTCCGACAAACACTTCATCGCAGCCCGATTGTCTGCAATGATCAGGCATCAGGGATGCATATACTCCTCCGACGACCACGTGGGCTCCAGGAAATCTATGTTTGTAGTAGCGTACGGCATCCCAAACATAGCCAGACCAATAGGTGAACAGAGAGGTCACAAGCACCTTATCTGGTTCATAGTCGGTCTCTTCACATCCTCGAACCAACTTAACCTCATCGCCCAGAGACCGGTGATAAGAGGCAAGTTTCAACAACCCAATTGGGAGAGATTTGCTATGATTCTTGCTCTTCTTGTTAGTAGGAAAATCTGGCTCTACCAGAAGAATCTTGCTTGCCATCGCTTCGTCTTGTGTCTGGTGAACTAAAATTGGGACAAGGGCTGCAACGGTGCTACACTCCGGTTTATGCTACCATTGTACTACAGGTTAAGGCGGAGGTCAATTTCATAGGGTTGGATATGATACTCACGACCCTTCGGCAAGTGCATCGTAAGCGAAGTCTGCCTTGAGCCCTTCGGCTTCGCACGGCATGAACTCTGCCGGAGGGTCGAAGGAGACACTGTACTCCCAATGCCTACCAGGCACAAGCGGACTGCCTGAAAAGCAACACAAAAGAGGGCCAGCAGACCTGAAGTGCTGGCCCTCTCCTTAGGTGAGGTGGGTAACTCTGATCGGGGGTAGGATCACGGCTGCGTCTCTGAGGAGAATTGGAGACAGAGGACGCATGGTGGTTTTGCGCCACTCAAATGCGCCCGAGTCTGCCTAACGACATTAGTATCGACCGCAACAAGAGACAATCTACAAATGCAAGGGACTGGCATAAACGTGCGCGATAGGGTGGTCGGCTGCTACTGCTTGTTGGGCGACACCCTGCCTCTTCTGCTGTCTGGCGTAACAAACAGTCAACCAAAGATTCCAATTCTCAACCGTCTCGCTTCAGGGATAGCAAAAGACACGCAATTTGGCTCCGACGGAAGCAACACTTGTCATGGTTGCATGCAAGAGAAAGGCAGCCTGCACCGCCTCTGGTGTTGGGTTTCTACGACCGAGACGATCTTCGAACTCGCTCTTTGACAGGATCTGTCCCAGGACAAGCCACACCTCGCGGTCCGCCAGAGGATGGCGAATGACCGATTGCACCCTCGACCATATCTCGGAAGGTGGTCCGTTGCCCCGTCGTATTCGCCGTTCGACTTTCGGGCTTCTGTTGTCGGGCCAGGCCCGATCCCAGCTTCTGAGATTCGGAGGCCTCTGCTCATTGAACATGCCAAGATAGTTGATGTTCTTCGTAGCCTGAGCGCAAACCGCATGGAGAGCGCTTGCTGAATATGGCCGTTTTTCAGAGCTTGCCTTAGCGTGAATGAACACAACTCGGCTCCTATTTGTATCCGCTAGAATGAAATCTGCCACCTCAGTACGCATATCGTCACACACTAAGATGTCGGGATCGCCGAAGTACACGCCGAGCCCTGCAGATGCACCACAGTCATCAATGATCCCAAATAGCGAGTTAGGCTCCCAACCGCTTTTGTCAGCTGGAAAGATCTCGCCTTTCTCCAAGCCAGGGGTGGTCTCAAGCGCAGGGCAAGGTACTAGGATTTTGCTGACCTCGAATTCGTCAGGGTTAAAGCGTGCTCCTACTTTGAAGATGGGTCTATAGAACTGGCCAAGTACATATATGAAGTTCGTTGACTTCGGGATTACCCGAAACGATTGCTCCTGGTTGAGGTAGTCAACAAGTCCTCTATTATCGTATGCAGTCGTATTCATATAGAGTCTATCCAGGTCATACGAGTCCAATTCATACCTATGTTTGACTGGATCATAGGCTATATGTACATCGCACTCTACGCCATTGGCAACAAGAGTGAAGTGCCCGTTCCTCACCTCGCGCGATAGCTCCTCGATTTCCATTGGCTGCCTGCCTTTCACGGCATGGCTCCCCAATGTAACATAGCTACCTTCTACCTCGAACAGGTCCGGCAGGATGTGGACTGGAGTTGGATCCTTGACCTCTAATTCTTCGGATGCATAGCGACGAAACGCAGTTAGAGATCTGGCGCGTCCCTTGATTGTCGCCACTATGTCATACAACCACTCCAGATACTCATCCAGGGAACACCATTCACCGGACGGCTGCGAAATGCGGCCTCGGTGAAACCCAACATAGCGTCTGCTCTTGTCCCGGGGGTTGCTTGGGTCATTGACGCTATATCCTCTTACTGTTGTACAGACCTGAGCATGATCGTCGAAGGCAGATACGGTTTCTCGCACCACGGCTGCGCTGAAGGAGCGCGAGCGGATTGCCCTGGCGCCCAGGTTGGTGTTCCGGAGAGAGACATTCGTGAGGTAGCTGCCAGCGTGATCGCAGAACAGCCTTTTGAGCTTGGCAGTGTCGACCGCCCTTCCGATTCTTGCCCTATCGTGGTTCAGAGGAACATATCCAAGACTATCGTAGAACGCAATCATGTCATCCAGCTCGTGGACGACGGTGACTCCTAGCCTGGGCTCGATGAAGCTAGTAGACTTGAGGAGTGGGGAGTTCGTGAAGGCGATGTAAAGGAAAACGATAGTGCCCTCATCCTCATCGTGGCGTCTGACCAAGCGGTCTTGATCCTCATAATCCTGTGCAAGGATGTCACAGAACCTATCGAGGGCAAAATCGTCTAGCTTGTACAGAAGGTTGACTCGGAGGGGCAGGAGTAGCTCTTCGCTCGGTACCAACGTATCCAGATCGAGTTGGGAGCGAAAACGACCACCGAGATAGGCGGGACCAGGCTGGGCTGCCAGCAACCTTGACAGCCAATCATGTCCTACAGCGAGATTCAGCCCCTCCTGCCCATATTCATTGATCATCGCATCATATCTTAGGAAACCCTCCCACAACCCTGCCTGTAGCCCCCCAGAGTGATCAAGAACGTAACCCTTGGCCGATGGCACACATTCAGGGTTTCGAATAATACGCCCGATCTGCTGAACCAGTCGGCGAGCCGAGCCCAAGGGCTGATACAGAGCTAACACTTGGAATCGAGGATCGTCGATACCCTCTAGCAGCTTGAACTGGTGGACCCAGAACGTTGCGTCCTCAGTCGCCGGATCAGGGACAGTCCTCCGTTCGTGTGGGTCGCCCCCAGTATCCGAAAAACGCTCATGTATGGCAATATACTCGCGACCGCGTTGCCTCAACACAGTTGCGATCTGACGAATTGTCGTTCGCCGGTCGCAACGTATGATGACTCTTGGTGGATCTTGATGCTGTCCGAAGTGTTGATCATAGAAGTCCAGCACATCTTCAATAAACGCCTCGGGGTCTTCGGTTGGTTCCCGAGGAATGAACTCTACTTCCCTGAGATAGCCATGCTGGACTGCCTGGAAATAGGTGTAGCTGTATGCATGACCAAGGTCCAGATCGAAGACTTTCAAATCATTGCGATACGGTGTGGCGGTGAAGATGACTTTGGGTGCTCTTAGGTGCCTGATCGCTTGGCTCCACGTAAGGGCGGGTTCGTAGTGACCCTCATCAAACATGACTAGGGATACATGACGCTTTAATCGCTCAAGCTGAGCAGCATCGCGCTTGGCCATAGCCTGCAGTTTCTGAATGGTAGCCACGAATACCGTCTCGTCGATGTTCTTGTACTCCAGATCCCGAAAAGAATCAACCATTTCCACGACCTCTTTCGGGATCTGCGACAGAGGCGGTGCCGATGCAAGGCGCTCAAAAAAACGTGCACTGATGTCTCTGAATAGCTGCTGGCGGAGAGCTATTCGAGGGGTCAGGACTAGCACGCATTTTGTTTCGGGAATGCAACGAGACAGCGCAGAGATGACGCCGGTCTTACCGCTCCCTGTAGGCATATGTACCAGAGCTGAACCCTCAGTCTCACCATTACGAAACTTAGATATGTACTCTCGCATCATGGAGACTGCTTCTTTCTGATGTGGCCAGAGGGATAGTTGCTCCACCAGCGGAGCGGCACGACTGCTATGCCTTGTGTTTGAAAACCCCGTGTTTCTCTTAGCCATAAGCACTCTCGGTGGGACAGCTATTCGCCTGCAACTCCTTGTGAATGCGCGTTGATCTGATTCCTGTGAGAAGTTGCTGACTCAGGGCAGTGGAGGCATTCACACACATGCCCTCTACAATCGCAAATGGGCGGCGCCCAACGTCACGGGTGACGGGTGCAGGTGAGACAGAGAGCGAAGCGGCGCACCTAACCTGCACACGTGTGGACCCGGTTGTTCGACGATCGTGTCTCGATCAGTCCACAAGTTGCTCGTTGCACGGGGGCTGCCAGTGAAGGATGAGGTCTTTCTCTTCTACCCTCCGGATAGATTCGCCGCCGCTGGTCAGGTGAGCATGGATGTGGGTTGCGCCGTGGCGCTTTGCACACGCCTCCTTCTCATGATCACCGAGACGTTCATCGAGATTCTCAGTCTGCCCGATGCAGCAAAGGGACCAAGTGTTGAGCTTGGTTTCCTTGGCGAAGATGTAGTTCCCGGGTTCCTTCTTGAAGGATGATCCCATCGGGTAAATCCAGTACTTGTATTCCTTCCCGGACTTGCCCGGCCACATGATTGTTGGTGTATCGCCCATGTCCTCCTCCTTCTTTCGTCGAACGTGCTTTGAGCATTTTGCCTTCTCATCCTTCTAAACGCTCGCGGTCCCGGGTAACAAAACAGCCCACCACCCACAGGGATCGCTCCCAGGCTAGGGATCGGCTGTCAATCTTTCATACCAGTCTCCTGGGTAAACTACGATTGCTGCCATGAGGGCTGCGCCGGTGCTACACTCCGATTCATGCTGCTATCATACCACAAATTGAGGCAAAACGCAATACCCATAAAAGTTTGTCACAATCGCCAGATGATGGTATACTACTTAACTGCGCAGAAGGCAATACTGGAGGAATCTCTTGTCGGTTTTGGCTATCGTTTACGGGGTCACAGCAGTGCTTTTGGCTACCTACGGACTCAACTCCTTGATCATAGTGCTGCTCTACCTGCGCCATCGCCGTGAGCACCAGCCCCCTCCTCCCCTGACGAACGCGCCCCCTGTGACGGTTCAACTGCCTATCTACAACGAACTCTACGTGGTGGAACGCTTGATTGACGCCGTGGCGCGCCTGGACTATCCCAAAGACAGACTGCATATCCAGGTACTGGACGATTCCACGGATGAGACGACGATACTGGCTCAAGCTCGCGTGGATTATCACCGGACGCAGGGAATTGACATCGTCCTGATCCACCGCTCTGAGCGAACGGGCTTCAAGG
>Ga0114919_10002582_pt1 | contig 14668 bp, 13 predicted proteins | sample BlataG_FD_88682 | JGI IMG/M metagenome (GOLD analysis project Ga0114919, IMG submission 88682) | Deep subsurface microbial communities from Black Sea to uncover new lineages of life (NeLLi) - Black_00105 metaG | ecosystem: Environmental > Aquatic > Marine > Oceanic > Sediment | place: Atlantic... | reverse complement strand
TTGCAGAGATTGTGAACAAGATGAACAGTTTCTACGGACGCGATCTACTCTGCACGCAAGATTGGAGCATTGACGAACTCGAAAAGACACTCGACCTGTCATTTGAGTTCAAGGCTAATCGTTATGACCATGCGTTGAACAACTGTCTTGACCGCCGGACGTTTTTCATGTTCTTCTACAATCCAAGTGTCCGCACTAGGCAGTCGTTCGAAGCAGCGGCAACGGAGCTTGGCGGCCACGCTCAGTTCCTTGAGCCAAAGAGCATGCGACTCAAGTCCGCCAAATCCGCAGGAGAGACCATTGAGGATGCAGCCAATGTCATGAGCAGGTACGCATGTGGGATTGGAATCCGAATCCTAGAGACCGCCCTTGAATACTACGGTCAGGGTCATGAGATACTTCAGGAGTACGCGAAGTATGCAAGTATCCCAATCGTGTCAATGGCACACGACCGCTTCCACCCCTGCCAAGGGTTGGCTGATGTGATGGGTATGAGGATGCATGCCGGCAAGAACCTGAAGGGGAAAAAGATTCTGCAAGTCTGGGGCAAGGGCGCACTTGTGCGTTCATGGTGTTCCGTGCAGGAGAGCATCCTGATCAATAGTCGACTAGACATGGATGTCACACTCGCACATCCTGAGGGATATGACCTTGATCCAGAGGTCATCAAATGGTGCGAGGAGAACGCAGCAGCTTCAGGTGGTAGCTTTGAGGTTGTCCATGATCTCGAGGAGGGCTACGATGGAGCGGACTTTGTCTACTCACGCAACTGGATGACATCCGCTTTCTACGGAATGGCCCAGAGCAAGGGAGTTGATGCCGCCAAGAAGAAGGAGATTGAGCTTGCATCGAAGCACGACGAGTGGATCACGACTAGTGACTGGATGTCCAAGACAAATGACGCATTCTTTACACACTGCGGACCAGTCGATAGGAACGCAGAGGTAACCGATGAAGTCTGTGACGGTCCGAAGTCCATAGTGTATGATGTTGCTGAAAACCGACTGCACGTTCAGAAGGCAATCATGGCACTAACAATGGCGAAGCATTAAGCGGCCAGTCTACCAAGCACCCTCTGTTTCGTCGAATGCTCGCATCAGGAACATAATGCTGACTGCCATCAGTATGAGAATAATGATGAATGCGCCCAAAAACGTGACTGCTGTCAGGGCATTGCCCCATGGAGTAGTACGGCTAAATGAGTCACTCCAGTACAGTCCCCCTGTTGCTCTAGCAAACTCAATCAGGATGAAGGGAACACTGACAAATGCCGCAATCGCAAGCGCTACGAAACCTGCACGTTTGAGCCAAACCTGTTTCGCAGTTTTCGTTTCCATTGGTACTTCCTCTATTTTATCATCATTCAATGACTCAACATCCTTTTGTTTCTCTGGTTGTATCCCTCTTATAATCAGATGGTCATGCACTCGGTCGTACTTGCTCCTGCAATAATTTTTGAACCCTTTGATTGATATGTCCCTATCGCGTGCCAATAGCTTCTGGGAAAAGAAGTATGTTACTAGGGCGGCCAATGCCCCCCAGAAGACCGGTTCCGGGTTACCATAGAACAAGGTCACGTTGTAGAGGGCTGCCCCCACTCTCAGACCCACAAGTCCAGAAAGCCAACCGGTATGGCTCTCGAAAATACTTCGTCTAGTATGGAGGTAATAAGATCCTGCAATCATTGCAAACAGAACGAATGACACGATGTCCACCACAATCCAGACAACACTCCAGTGGGTCGTCAGTGCAAAACGTACAATGGGGTTGTACTCGTATTCAACACCATGCGTTTGTAACAAGAGGACGGTGTAAATCGCGTCAATCAATCCAATGGGCGAGATTGCCAACACGAGCCCTCGAACCCACTTCTCCTGCCACCAGAGAGAGAACATCTGACGAGAACTCATCGTAGATAGCGTGGGCCTTTGTCGCTTGACTCCCATCGACACGTTTCACCAAGCGCAATGTCTGCGAGCATTGTCTTTAAGTTCTACTAATTGCGCCATGTTCGACCTTTCTACTGCTGGTCTTGGAATGAAAAAAGAGAGGGGCGCAGAGAGTCAGACTCTCTGCGTTTTAATCTATGTAGACTTTGACTTCTACCCAGTCAGATAGACGTGGTAGAAGTAAACGTCATGCATCGGGTTGCACTGATACTGAGCGTTGTACACATTGCTGCGAACGACGAGAAGGCTAGTTGACTGATAGACCCAGATGTATCCAGCATGCTCAATGATTGCATCTTGGACTAGGCCGTAGAGACGCTCTCGCTCCACGAGATTCGTTTCAACTGCAGCATCGTCAATCCAACCGTCGACTTCCGCTTCATCCCAGCCTGCTGAGTCAGCCAATCGTGCCCAGTACCCGTATGTACCGGTACTCTTCACGTATGGAACCGCGTAGTTGTCTGGGTCTGCGTAATCTGGAGCCCAGCCAATCATCCAACAACCCACCGTGCCATCAATGGCCGCACCGATGTAGCTTGACCATTCCATTCCCACAACGTCAATTGTGAGGGTTTCAGTGGGTTGAATGGCACCTTCCACTTCCAGCATGGCCATAATGCCATCCTTCATGAGCATCTGACACTTGCGGCGAACCTCGTTACCAGTGTTGTAGTACAACACAAGGTGATACGAGTTGTTGGCCAGAATGGCCTGAAGGCCGTCATCGTTCATCGCAGCATTCCAAGAATCCTTGGCCTTTACAAGGTCATATGGATACTGGTACGCAGTGTAGTTGTGGCCAAACATCCCGATTGGGATTGGTCCTTGTCCTTGGACACCAAAGCCGTTGACTACAGTGTCAATGGCAGTCTGGTAGTCGAACGCGTAGCTGAAGCTCTGCCTAACGTTCTTGAGCCGGTATGGATTCTCAATAACCTCACCTAGCGTAGTTTCGTTTATGGTGTCGGACATCGTGAAGTGGATGTCTGCTATGCTGAAGGTTGGATATTTCGCCCATATCTTGATGGCGGGATTAAGACTTTGAGTTGTCCCAGTGTTGGCCGCAAAAACAGGGGGCGACACGTTGTTGTAGAGCTCGAAAGCATGAGTCGCTGGCAAATAACTGCCCTGCGAATCTCCAGTCTGGATGTTCTCGAGTCTGCTGGTGACTTCCTCGTTTGTCTTGATGATGACCGTGTCAATCGTGCCCGCGTATGGGAACATGGTCTTGGCATCATCTGCTCGCCAGTAGTCTTCAAACCTCTCCATGACGACTCTCTCGTCAATCACCCATTCAGTCATCTCGTACGGTCCAGTGCCGCAAGTGTTCTCATCAATGTAGGTAGTGTGAGAACCGACGACAATACCACCGTGGGCTTCCACCCATGTTGGGCTGATCATGGCACCAACTTCATAGGTGATTGCAGCCAAGAATGGTGTGTAGGCATAGGCCAGCTTGATCACGATTTCGTATTCACTAGTCACAGTCAAAGCGCCAGTGCCCGCATCGTTTTCGGCTACCCACGCAGTGTAGTTGCCTTCGTGGTCCGCAAGGGTGCCTCCGTAGACCGCATCTTCAATGGCAGCACCACCGTAGATAGGTTCTGCAACCATCCATACAGGACCACTCGGGTCAAATGTTGCCAACATCCTCTCGAAGTTGTACTTGACACACGAAGCGTTAAATGGTGTTCCATCATGGAATGTGACTCCCTCACGTAGAGTGAAGGTGTATTCCAACCCGTTGGCTGAGATGCTCAAGTCTGACGCCAGAAGTGGAACAACTGGATCAGTTCTGAGCGTATCCCATTCGTAGGTATAAAGTGTTTCATAGACGTTGTAGTGGATCCAAGAACCGCGCGTCTCATAATTGTTATGCGGGTCCATATACTTGGGATTGCCTATGGTTTCCCAGACCATTGTCTGACCAGTAAGCACTGGTGGAGTCAACAGAATGTATGCTCCAACAGACCCAACTATAACAACGACCACTACAATCGCTATTAATTTATTTCGTTGCAATGTTATCTTCCTCTAATATATTGGCGAATGTAATTAGCATCCCGCTTTCTGCATTCGTTCTTCGCATGCGCGAATGAATATTGTTTACAGACCGTTCTAATATAGCTTGCGCCTTATCTGACCTTAGAGAATGGGCCAGTCGTTTCCGGTTCCAAGTTGTTAACGGACTAGAAGTATCTAAGCGCTAGTTCTCATTACTCATTTTTCAATTGCTTGCCCCGGCCCTGTGGAATAATACAAGAATTGAGAGGCGGAATGACCACGTCACATGATTCATGTCCTACTACAAATCATTCGATGCGGCCAAGACCCGCCGTTATCACTTCTTGCTCGATGAGCTTTTGAGCCTTTGCAATACTGTTCCTGACACCAGATCCAAGCACGGTCGCCCCGTCGAGTTCCCTCTTCCCGCTCTCTTCGTCCTTCTTGGACTCAAGTTCGACACCGGGCTCAGCTATCGTGACTTCGTCGCCTTTGTAGACTTCAATCCATATCTGTCACAACGTCTTGGCCTTGACAAGACGCCAGGCTACTCCTCTCTTCACAAGGCCCTGAAAAGGATCGACACTCAGCTCCTTCACAGAATGTACGAACTCCTTGCCAGGAAGAGACCTCCTCCAGAGAACCTGGCCGTGGACTCCTCTGGGTTCTCTCACTCCACCGGTGGAGAGTGGTTCTTCGTGAGGTTTAAGAAGACCCGGAGAAGGCGTTTCCACGCGCTCCACAACGCTGTGGACACTGACACTCTGTTGATCCATGCGACTCGGGTCAGAGGCAAGCCCGGAGGTGATCCAAGGTTCATGGTCCCCTTGGTAAGGAGAGTCTCAAAGAGTAGTCTTGAAACAGTCTATGGTGACAAGGCATACCTCTCAAGGAGGAATGTCCAGTTCATAGCGGATGTGGGTGCATATCCCGCCATCGAGCCAAAGAGCAGTTCGAGCATCAATTCAAGGAGTCACTGGGCATATGGGAGGATGGTGAGGGAGTATCGAGCAGACCCTGAGGAGTGGAAGAGAGTTCACAGGTACGGGAAGAGGAGTCTTGTGGAGACCGCGTTCAGCATGATGAAGTTGAGGCATGGTGGAAGTCTCAGTTCGAGGGGTTGGATGGAACGACGAAGAGAGCTGTTGATCAAGGTGGTCCTGCACAACATCGAACGATTGAACCACTTGGAGTGTGCCGGGAGGTGATTTATTCCACAGGGCCGCTTGCCCCTAAATCCTTAAATACGGCCACAATCGAACACCCTCCGACAAGCGGAGCAAGAAGGACCAGACTTGGAGTTCAATGCAACCTAAGGAGGCATTCAGATGAAGCTTAGGGATTTCATATTGAGAAGGGTAATTTTGGCAATACCAGTTGTGTTTGGGGTTATGACGATGACATGGTTTCTATCGTATATCATTGGAAATCCTGTCGCAATGTACATCAACACAAACACCCCTGCTAGCGCCATTCCTGCAATAAGAAGGGCACACGGCTTTGACGAGCCCCTTTATGTGCAGTATTTCCTGTACCTGACTGGCTTATTCCAAGGAGACTGGGGAGTCAGCACATCGACTGCCTTTAGGCCAGTCACTGATATCATCCTACTGAAATTTCCGGCGACGATAGAGCTTTCCATGGTTGCAATGATTTTCGCGATTGCCGTAGGCATCCCTCTTGGGATTCTCTCAGCCACACGCAAGGACCAGAAAATCGATCATATCACGAGGGTCTTTGCACTCGCAGGAGTTTCTATGCCTATCTTCTGGTTTGCGCTGATGTTGAAGCATGTCCTATACTTCCAGCTCGCTATCGCGGGGTTGCCCCATTTGCCTGGGGGTGAGAGATACACCCTCGTCCGATATCTGAACTTTGAATACACGACCGGGTTCCTCCTGATTGACTCCTTGTTTTTCTACGGCGACTTCACACTCTTCGTTGATGCCCTGTTGCACCTGGCGATGCCAGGATTCTGTCTTGGCTATCTCACAATCGCAATCATAACAAGAATGATGCGCTCAAGTATGCTGGAGGTTCTGAGGGAAGACTACATCACATTAGCAAGATCAAAGGGCCTGACTGAGCGAGTTGTCATCTACAGGCATGCACTTAGGAATGCCATGATTCCGACCGTCACAGTCATCGGTCTAGCATTTGGCAGTCTCATAACTGGCGCTGTGCTGACTGAAACAATCTTCAACTGGCCTGGACTGGGGAAGTGGGCTGTAAGAGCGATTTTTAGTTCCGATCTAGCAGCGATAAATGGATTCACTTTGTTAGTGGCTTTCATATTTGTCGGCGCGAACTTGATCGTGGACCTGGTCTATGGAGTGCTAGATCCAAGGATACGATTTGGATAGGAGAGTGGTATACACAATGTCATCAGAATCGATTCAAGCATCGACGGAATTAACCGATGATGTGGCGGGGCGAGGAACACAGTTTCAGATATCGGCAGTATCCCAGCTCATGGTGTCCATGATGGGCTTCATGTTCGGTGGAGTGATTGTACTCGGAAATCTTGTAATAGCGATGGGTCAAGTGGAGGCAGAACCTTGGTTGTTTATGGCAGCTTGGCTTGTGCCATCAATCATTATCCTAATACTGAGCTACATACTGCTGCGTATCGGAATCGCCCTTTTGGATCGCGAAATGTGGGCGTTCTCATCTTCGCTCTACCTGAACCTTTTATTGGCTCTTGTATTCCTTACAATTGGCAATGCCGGAATATTGCTCGCGGTCGGAGCAATTGTTCCAGTCGTTGTTCTCTTCTTCCCTGATGTGAAACCGTACTGGTACCCGAGCTTTCACGAGGACACAGTACCGCGCATTAAGGAGCTACGCCATGCTCTGTATCTAATTAGCAAGAGCCCCCTTGTGGTTGCAGGTATCTTGATACTAACCTGTTTTGTTATTATTGCACTGCTAGCTCCATTCATCACTACCTACGGCCCGGAGCAGAGAATCTGGGCTGATTCCAATCTTCCCCCAGGTGCTCCGAGTTCCGTGGAGGGCATGCCTGATCATATCTGGGGGACCGATGATTCCGGTGGGGACATATACAGTCGGCTTATCTGGGCCGCACAGGTCGACCTGAAGATTTCTCTTTCGGTAGTCATAGTTGCATTAGCGATTGGTACATTTATCGGTGCGGTGGCTGGGTACTACGGTGGCAAGATAGACGAACTCGTCATGCGTATCACTGACGTGTTCTTCGCCTTCCCAGGTCTAATACTGTGTATGGCCATCGTCATGGCGTTGGGAGAGAAAAGCCTCGACACTATATCCATTGCATTGATGGTGGTTTGGTGGCCTACATATGCTCGTCTTGTAAGAGGTCAGGTCCTTGCAGAGCGAGAGAAGCTCTATGTCGAAGCAGCTCGCTCTATTGGAGCTAGCGATGGTCGGATTCTGCTCTTCCATATCATCCCCAATACGATTCAGCCATTGATTGTCCAGTCCACAATGGACGTGGGTTCGGTCCTTCTGACAGCTGCTGGTCTCGCCTTCATAGGATTCGGTCCTCCTGCTGGAGCTGCGGAATGGGGTCTGATGATTGCGATTGGTCAGCTGTATTTCTCGATGAATCAGTGGGCAGTTTTCTTCCCTGGGATGGCAATCCTGTTAACAGCATTGGCATCCAACTTGGTGGGTGACGGGTTACGTGATATTCTTGACCCCAAGCTAAGGAGGAGATAGATCAATGGCAACAGAAGAACTCGTGCTGAAGATAGCGGGGCTCAAGACCAACTTCTATACCTACGAAGGTGTTGTTCTGGCGTTAGACGGCGTTGAGCTGTTTCTAAGGCGTGGCGACACAATGGGTCTGGTGGGCGAAACGGGCTGCGGGAAATCGGTCACGGCCAGATCGATTCTAAGGCTTGTTGAGCCGCCAGGAAAAATAGAGGAAGGTGAGATCATCTTCTTCGATTCGGATGACCGGTCCGGAGAGATCACACCAATCGACCTTCTCCAACTACACCCGGAAGAAATGCTTCATATCCGCGGAAAGAAAATATCCATTGTATTCCAGGATCCGGCAACTTTTCCCAATCCAGTTTTTCGCATCGGCACTCAGATTGCTGAATCCGTCATGCTTCATCAGGACCTTTCACGTGAAGTGGTTGAGATGAAGATTGGTGAGATGAGGAATTCCTTAGCTACCGAATTGCCTGAGGAACGCCGTAGTCAGATAGCGGATAAAATTAGGTACTACGAGCAGCAGCTTGATAACCCTCCGGAGCCTGATGACAAGGACAAGAAGAAAGCCGCAGATATGGTTGCTAAAGAAACGCTGAAGCTTGTGAGAATGCCGTCACCTTCTTCCGTGATGATGCAGTACCCCCATGAGCTGTCTGGTGGGATGAGGCAAAGAGCATTGATTGCAATGGCTCTTGTCTGTAACCCGGACATCCTCATCTGTGATGAGGCCACAACAGCTCTGGATGTGACGGTTCAAGCACAAGTACTCAATCTGTTGAACGAGCTGAAGAAGGAGATTGGGGCTTCAATAATAGTAATAACACACGACATGGGTGTTGTAGCTGAGACCTGCAACTGGGTGAGCGTAATGTATGCAGGGACGACAGTAGAGTCCTGTGCAACTGATGAGCTCTTTGCAAGTCCTATTCACCCATACACTGCAGGCCTTCTGACTGCAGTTCCTAAACTACATGATACGAGGGAACGCTTCCCCCAGATACGGGGAACGGTGCCAAACCTAATTACACCCCCCTCAGGATGTCGTTTTCATCCTCGATGTGACTATTGTACTGAGATATGCAAGAAGGAGAAGCCCGAGCTCAAAGAGCATCGCCCAGGTCATTGGGTGGGATGTCACAACCCGTTGAGCTGAACAGTGGAGGCTACGAAATGGCTGACGACATACTAATCAAGACGCGTGAACTCAAAAAGCACTTCCCCCTTACAGGTGGAGTATTCCGAAAGGTCGTTGGGAAGGTTCATGCTGTCGATGGCGTAGATTTGGAAATCATAAGAGGGGAAACCCTCGGCGTTGTGGGTGAGTCTGGCTGCGGCAAGACGACTCTTGGCAGAACTATACTTCGATTACTCGACCCCACAGATGGCACTATCGAGTTCGACGGGGTAGACATTACGAAAATTAAAGGGCGGGAACTCAGAGAGACCCGTAGGAATATGCAGATTATCTTTCAAGACCCGATGGCTTCTCTGAACCCCAGAGTCACTGTAAAGAACTCTGTGGGAGAACCATTTATTGTGAATGGAATCGCCAGAGGTCCGAGGATGCGAGATATGGTGTTGGACCTCTTTCTGAAGGTCGGGCTTACGGAAGATCACTTGAATCGATTCCCACACGAGTTCAGCGGCGGCCAGCGTCAGCGAATTTGCATCGCAAGGGCTCTTGCACTGAACCCGAAGTTCATTGTGATGGATGAACCTACATCTAGTACCGACGTGTCAGTGCAAGCTCAGACGCTCAATCTGATGAAGGACCTCCAAGATGAGTTCAAACTGACATTCATGTTCATTTCACACAACCTCAGCGTTGTGAAACACATGAGTGACCGCTTGGCAGTAATGTACCTAGGCAAGATTGCGGAGCTCACTCATGGAGACATCTTCAGGGACGCGCAACATCCATACACGTTTGCGCTGGTTTCGGCAGTTCCCATTCCTGACCCCAAGTTTGCTGGAAGAGCGCTGCTCCTCAAAGGGGAAGTGCCTAGCCCCATCAATCCTCCACGTGGCTGTCGTTTCCATCCAAGATGCATCTTCTGCAAGGATATCTGCACGCGTGAGGAGCCTGAGCTTAGGGATGTGGGTGATGGCCATCTGGTTGCATGCCATTTTGCTGGGGAGTTGGACTTCGGCGAGAGTGTTCAGCAAGAATACGCTTATGCCCTGGCGGATATGTAGTCTACGACCCAATCGAGCCATTAAAGAACTCTACTCTCAATGATGAAGAGTGGTTAGCGATGAGTTCGGAATCGACCCGACGGGACGAAAACGATAACGAAGATGTGCCTTGGGATGATATCGTGTACTACGAAGAGCAAGAGGGCCAGACCATTCACTTGGAAGTAACCGATTATGTCGCTCTATTCATTGCCGCCCTTCAAACGATTTTCCTGCCTTGTGTTATCGTGATGATATTAATCGGGGCGCTTTGGATTTTCCTCACTCTCATATTCTAGGCTTCAGCAGGTGGTACCGTGAGTAGCAAGAAACATTCCATTCTAGGAGCAATGACTCTTGCGAGTGTGTTGGCTGTCTTGGATATTCTTGTTGCTCTCCTGCTTCTGGTGGCATTTGGAAATGTTTCAGTATTCTATACTGCATCGAACTTTTTGTTTACGGAGTTCGCAGCGATGCTCATCATTGGGGGATGTCTTATGGCAAGAGAACCGCTTGAGGATAGCAAGCGATACGATGACAATGGCAACCCTGTAATGTCATGGAGAGCTGCTCTCATAGGACGCAGGCTTCTAGGCGCTTCATTATTCGTGCTGGTTTTCTCTGGGCTCTTTGTAATCCTTGGGAACTACATCTAGCTTCTAACCATCTTGAGTGTTGGACTGCTTCCTATTTCGTGTCCTAAGCCTTCGCAATGCAGCGATAATGACCTTGGGGATGATGTAGATTAAGAGAACTGACATCGAAATCACGTAGAAGAAGGCGAGTGGGAACCACAGATCATTTGCTACAAGTGCTGGGCCAAACAGAAGTGTGTTAGAAAACGTGACAACCAGCCATGCAAGCGTTGCAGGCAAGTCTTCTCCAATGGGTGAGATTGCTATGAAGGATAGGCCGATTAATCCGGAGATACGAAGCCCTCTCTTAACGGATTTGACTGCTAGACGCACGTAGACATAGTCCTCTTGATTCAGTTGCGAGAATTCCTGCTCGCTAACCTTGGCAAGAAGCAGCTCTGATATCTTCGCTTCTCCCGGACCCATAATTACAAGCGCTCCGACTAGGAATACAATCGCTGCAAGCCCGAATGCAATGAGCGACGCCATAAAGAATACTACCACAGTCAATACCAAAAGAGATAGTACAATGCCAATCCCCATCATGGCAAGCAATGTCTTGTCCATCAGGAACTCCTGAAGATATCTTCCGAGTCTGCCATGGGGGGTCCTGATTACATTCTCAGTAACCCAAGCGTGGGAAAAACAGTCTGTGTACTCGGTCTCCCCTGACAGGTCCAAGTCCGAGATGTCAAAAAGGCCCTCTATTCTCTCTTGAAGACTAATATAACCTGCGGTTCGGTGATAACGCAGGAGTGTCGTAGCGACGATGATGACCCCCGTGAAAAACAAGGTGAGGATAAGTTCCATATCATTCAACCGCATTCATAGTTAGATGCTTGGCATAAATTCCTCAGTTGAAGCAAGCGTCACAATTGTTTGTATTCACTTAAGGGTAGCCACCTTGTGCAAAGTGTTCAGCCAGACGTGGTGTGTTAGCAGGTCATCGCGTGCTTCAGTACCTGGGCCTGGTCCACCTATGAAGATTCTGACTTCCCCTCGGAGTTGTGACTCTCGTCTGTTGCCAACACGTAGCCGGACATTGCTTCCGTCCGTCCTAAGTAACAATCCATGTTCAAAATACGCTCTTGGGCTTTCACAGAAAGTGTAGTCGAGATCCTTCTGAGGTCGCGGATATATATCAGCATCAAGTTGGCCAATCGATACACTCACGGCAACTGGCTGACTTTCATAGTGTGGAACAGGTTTCGTTTGCCCCGGAAACTCGGGGGCAACTGCTCGCCACCTGGAATATTCAGTCTGCGTTATGCGGCCCTCAACGATGCCGCTGAAGTCACCCCCGTTTCCACTGATTACAAGCAGGGAGTTCTTCGGGTCCATCCGGATCTTGCCATCAGACGGCTCAAGTTTCGTAACACCCCAAGGGTTACTTGGGGACTCCGCTTTCTCCTCCCAAAGGAACCAGGGAATTGTGGTCATTGGAAGCATTCTCTCTGGGTTCTTCTCCTTTTTCTCCATCAACTTCCAAGTGTCATCATTAATGACAAACAGTGACATACACACGCCTGGTTCACGGGGATGGAGACGCTCGATGATGTCAGGAAGAGAGTCCCCCCCTGCTAAAAGCTCCCGTACCAGCTGAACGAGTTGACTGTGTTGCAGCTTTGTCTTCCCACTATCATCCATATCGATGCGTTGCTCAGGCGTCAGAGGGACCTCGATCATTTGCTTTCTCTCAAAGGATTCGATAGCCTCACGAGCAAAATCACAATGGGTTGACACAATAGTGGCTTTGGATGGGGTGGGATAGGCTTTTCGGTTCGTGCCATCACGACTGAGCGAATAGCTTGAAAAAGGCACAGCAGTTCGTGACGCCGAGCTAATCTTGAAGAAGTGTACTGTGCAGAAACTCTCTTCCGAGAACCTTGATGACTGGGTCAGGGTTTACAATCAAGGTCATCAGAGGTACAAGGGGTTTGTGCCATTCACTGAGGGTGATTTGACACATATGCTTCGCAACAAGATCATAGACGGCTCATCGATGTACTTGGCGTCAGAGGGAGTAAAACCCGCCGCAACAGGGTGTTTCTGTTTTCCATCCCGATCTAACAGAGCAGTTCTTACGGACTTCAGCGTTGTCCCAGGGATGAATCTTGCTGCAAGTGCACTAATCGAGCACTGCTTGAAGCTTTCCAGAGAGAAGCACGCCCGTGCGCTTGTGAATTGGATCCCTGAGGTAGCAGTTGCAGCTTCGGATGCCCTTGGTGACTTCACATTCGAGCCTTATCAAGTTCATCTCAGTATGAGGAATGTTCTGTTACTGAAGCCGGAGCACACACCAGTGACTGGTATCACTGTCAAAGAAATGACTTCTTGTGAGAAGAATCCCGCAATCCCTGAGTTGCGCCAGCTTCTTCGCGAATGTCTTGACCTTCGAGAGGTCCGTGATATCGAGGCAAAGCATTGGCTACCTCGAGTCATAGCGGTTGACGACGCCACCCCCAATCTTACGCTTATTGGTTTTGTATCGAAATCGAACAGGCGTGAAGCATGGATGCAGCTCATGGATTCGGAAGGCTCTGGCTTCCCTGACATTCCTCCATCGGAGGGCCTAATCCAGGAAGTGCTTGCTGTTTTATTCAAGAAAGGAGTTCGCGATGTCAAGACGGAGATTCAATCGGAATTTCGCGTGAAGTCGCCCTTCATGTCAGCAGATTTTGAGGTCATGGAAACGATTTACGAACTGATTCTTCCTCTTTCACATGCATAGCGTACGGTTTCGCGCCTTAGATTTTACGCGAAGAAATACTGAGCAAGATTATAATACTAGGGTAATACGTTGTTGAAATCGTCTTTTGCCGGGAGGATAAGACGCTCGAGCCGCGATGACACACCTGACGGACGCAGATGTTCATCCGACGCTCGGATTGGTAACAGGAAACCCCTTTCGTGGGCGCCTGAGTTGGGCGCTCACCCCCTATTCTTCTTCTATATCACCCCAGCGATGACAAAGAATCCAATGGTCGGTCTCGACTTCACGGTACTCGGGTATCTCCACCTTGCAGATATCGATGGCAAACCTGCACCTTGGATGAAAGGGACAGCCCTCCGGGAGGCTGGTCGGATCGGGCGGGTCTCCGGGAACCCCTCGTAGAGTAGGACGTTTACCCCCAGCAGCCATTCTCATCATGGCGATTGTAGGGAAACTTGACATGAGCCCCATGGTGTAGGGGTGACCCGGTTTGTGGAACATCTGGACCGCGGGACCAAGCTCCATGAGCTTTCCGGCGTACATCACAGCCACTCTGTCAGACAGTTCTGCGACAACCCCTGCATCATGACTTATCAGAAGCAACGAAACATCAAACTCGTCACGAACCATTCGGAGCACATCTAGAATCTGTCGCTGGATTGTCACGTCGAGAGCAGATGTTGGCTCGTCTGCTATGACGAAACATGGCCCAGCTATGAGAGACATTGCAATGAGTATGCGCTGCGCTTCTCCTCCACTGAAACAACTTGGGTCCATTACAAAACGAGTACCAGAGTCAGCAAGCTTCACTAGGTCAAGGAACTCGAGAACCTTCCTCTTCAGCTGTATGAGTTTGAAATTACCTTCATGGATCTCCACGGGTTCTCCGGTCTGCATTCCGACGCTGAACTGAGGGTTCAGTGCATGGGCAAGCCCTTGGGGTATCATCGATATCTGGGACCCTCGTATCTTTGAGAACTCCTCTTCAGGCAGCCCTGTCAGCTCGATGTCCCTGAAGTATACGTGTCCGTGAACTCCAGGCCGTTCTTCATCCTCCTGGATGTGTTTGTCGAACTGCTTGCGCAATCCGGGAACTTTCGAGCTCCCTGCTGCAAACCGAGCAATTCTCTCGAAAAGACCCATTATTGCCAAGGCCATGCTACTCTTGCCACAGCCTGATTCACCAAGCAACCCGACGCACTCTCCCTTTTTGATATCAAAGGATACATCATCCACTGCTTTGACGAGGCCTTTCTTAGAGGTGTAGTATGCTTTTAGGTTCTCAACAACGAGAAGTGCATCACCTTCGGGCATGGTATTCACGAGGGCCGAACAATTCTTCCCTGTATTAAACCGTCGGTTGAACGTAACGTCAAGAAACCTGTATATACTCAAAGAAGCCTGAACCCATCTAAGATGTACTAATAAGATTCGACGTCAAATCGGCTCCAATTGAGCCTTTCTTCTTTGATGGAGGATTGACCATA
>Ga0114919_10002581_pt1 | contig 14669 bp, 10 predicted proteins | sample BlataG_FD_88682 | JGI IMG/M metagenome (GOLD analysis project Ga0114919, IMG submission 88682) | Deep subsurface microbial communities from Black Sea to uncover new lineages of life (NeLLi) - Black_00105 metaG | ecosystem: Environmental > Aquatic > Marine > Oceanic > Sediment | place: Atlantic... | reverse complement strand
TAGATGATGATGATGTCTCCCCTCCACCTCAGCTACCATCGATCAAGCACCACACTTCATCAGCTCAGGACCCTCCCATTCTTGTGCCCTGCTCTCGTCTACAGGAGAATCTCTATGTTGGGGGCTAGGAAAGACATCATCATCATCTACTTATAACCCCACACCTGTCCCCATTTCAACTCAAACCCCCAATCTGGCAATCTTCTCAACCCTAGCCTTTCCGTTAGGCTCAACATCACATTCATGCGCTTTAAAATCTAATGGATCAGCATGGTGCTGGGGTGATAGTAATGACCATGGGCAACTAGGCAGCGGAACCTTCACCACTACTACAACTACTACTAACAGTACTCCAATTGTTGTTGCTGTTACCGGGGGCCTCTATTTCACCCAAATATCATGTGGTCTTCACAGTACATGTGCAATAGAAACATCAAGGAGAGACTTATATTGTTGGGGGTCGAACAGTCAAGGACAGCTAGGTCAGGGCTACCCACGAGATCAACCCTCCCCCGTCCAGACCAGTGGAGGGTTTGCATGGAAACAGGTAGCTGTAGGAATGGGTGGTAGTAGTGTGTGTGGATTGGATATGAATGGTGCATTGTGGTGCTGGGGAATGATTAAATTGAATGGAAATATGAAGGTAGATAGAGACACTTTTGGGACGTTGGCATGGGTCCCTGAGATGGTAACCTCTACTGCTGCTGCTGCTGCTGCTGCTGGTGATGGTGGTGGTGATGGTGGTGGTGGTACTACAACTACTACTCAGATGGTTTATTCTCAAGTGTCTGTTGGGGGAGATGGTGTAGTGTGTGCACTACTAGCAACAGATGGACAAGCAATGTGCTTTGGTAGTGGAGGCAAGGGCCAGAATGGTGACGGTACCAGAGAAAAAAGAACGACACCGGTATTAGTAAAAGCAGGAAACAGTTTTTCTCAAATCAGTTGCGGCCAAGCGCACGTGTGCGGGCTGCTGCTCAATGGAGGGCAGGCAGCTTGTTGGGGTGGTAATGAATTTGGGCAGCTAGGTGATGGTACTAGGGAAGATAAATCATCTCCAGTAGCAGTTCAAGGTGGTGTATCGTTCTCCAGGATAGCGTGTGGTGACACACATACATGTGCGGTGGTAGAAGAGACGGGGGAGGGCATGTGTTGGGGGGGTAATACGGTAGGGCAACTGGGTGATGGGTCCAATGCTGATCAAACTGAGCCTGTTTTGGTGCAAGGAGGGTATTCATACGGCTCTTTAAACCCGGGAGCAGCAGTAGGGAATAATAATAATAATAATAGTAATAATGATGATGGTACTACGACAATAAGCAGTAGTAGTAGTGGTAATGGTGTGGGAGTAATAGTGGGGGGTGTTATTGGAAGTATCATAACATTGACCGTGATGATTGCAATAGCTGTCAAAAGGCTACAAAGAAGAAGAAGACAAACTACAACTAATGCAATGATGCTTCAATCTCCTTCATCTTCTGGGATGATGAATTCAAAATCTCCATTGACAGATGGTAGTAGTAGAAGTAGTAATGAGGGTGATGGTTTTATCAAGGGTGCAACGCATCGTGATGTTATACGTGCTGATCCTGTGTTGATGTGGGCTATGGCACAAGCAGCAGGAGCATCAGTAGTGGCTTCACAACAAGGAAAAGGAAAGACCACCATAGCAGCAGCAGCAGGAGGAGGAGGATACAACCGTATGGACACTACTACTACTACTACTACTGATGCTGATAACAATGATAATGAGGATACTTCCAAGCAGGAGAAGGATGGTACATCATCGACGAATACAAACCCAGGAGGTGTAAAGAATCGCTTTAGTGGTGGCGATAGTAGTAGTGGTAGTGCAGGCAGTGGCCATGGTCATGGTCATGGCTGCCTTGAAATCAATTTCTTAGATCTCAACATCATTGAGAAGCTGGGTGAAGGTGGGTTTGGTGCTGTCTATAGAGCCATGTACAACCAAACCAAAGTAGCAGCTAAGGTACTGATGTCTAGACCGTACGATGTTGGTTACTCCTCCATTTATAGTACTGCTGCGTCTGCTTCTACTACTGCTTCAATACAAAAGAAGGTAGATAAACATCTACTGATTGAACTTGAAAAAGAAGCCGGCTTAATGTCATCTCCAGCAATGAGACATCGCAACATCATTCAAATAATAGGGGTTTCCCTCCAACCGCCCACCATCATCACCGACTATTGTGAAAGAGGCTCCTTGATGGACACTTTGTATTTGATTAAAGTGAACAATATACCGCTGCCATGGCCACTCCGTTTGGATATGATGCTGGGAGCAGCGCGAGGTATGTTGCATCTACATACTAGATCACCACCTATTATACATAGAGATTTGAAGAGCCCTAATTTGCTGGTTACACGGCATTGGGAGGTTAAAATTGCAGACTTTAATTTGAGCAAATTATTGCCAGACAATACTACTACTAATAATAATAATAATAATAATAATGGTGGTGGTGGTACAAACGCAAAATCACCGGAAGGACCTGGGAACCCAAGATGGCTAGCTCCTGAATGCCTGATGGGCATGAAAGCCACTGCAGCAGCTGACGTTTTTGCTTTTGGGATTGTTATGAATGAGATGCTCATGTGTGAATTGCCTTGGGCTGGTGTACCTGGGTTGAAAATTATTTCTCAAGTGTTGGTGGGAGAGAGGCCTAAGTTTTTACATGGATACATATGTGGCTTATCTAGAAGAGGTATTGGTGAAAATGATAATGGTGATAATAGTGGTGAAGCTTCTCCCCCGCCTTCTCCTCCTTCTCCTCCTCCTGGGTACGAAGAGTATGTGGGACTGATGAAGCAATGTTGGGCACAAAGTCAGAAAGAACGACCAGATTTCAATACGATAACATCTGTATTGAATAGATTGCATGAACAATCTATGCCTAATGTTGGTGGTGGTGGTGGTGGTGGATTAGGAAGGGGGAGTGGTGGTGGGGGAGAGAGAAAGGAGTGAAGGGAGAAGCGTGCGTGCTGTGAGCGGAATAACTGAATTTTATCGAGTGACAAATAATGACAAGAAAGTAGCCTACCAACAGAAAGTACACAATGAATGTGCTAAAACTTACCCCAAATACTTGTAACGAGAGATGGAAGCCTACAGCAGACATCACATTTTATATTCATGGTATCTGTACATATGTATGGTGGACCTCCATTCAACACCGACTCTCCTACATTGACATTCCCAATCGACCACCGACCAAACATCACTGCTGGCTTTGTCTCCAAGAACAACAACATGCCCCCCACTAGAAGCCTGGCACCCCAACTTCACCCACTGCAGATGGGAACAAATCAACAACTACCACAAAGAAAGAGAAGGATCCATCTCATTTGACACGCTTCCCAATCTTTTAGTCGCATGCTGAGCCCCATGGTGAGTGTCAAGATGAGGGAGGTGAGATGGGGTTGAAGAGGGAGAATAACTATTGTGATAGAAGGCTGTATTATAGTGGGAGTCATGCTGAGTGTGCTGAGACTATTGGGAGGTTTTATAAAGAGGATTTAAATAGGCTGAGTAGAGCGCTAGAAGTTGTGCTGTGATCTTATACCGGAAGAGTACAGTGTTTTTTTTACATACCATCATTACTCCATCATAATATTTTATCACCCCCACTACTTCCTAGCCTTCTTTTTATTATTCCCCCGTGCTTGACTTTCCTTCCCCTGTTGTCGACCACGTTTTCCACCTGCACTACCCCCCTTTCTGTAACCCATCTTTCCAACATCTTCCTCCTCTTCCTCTTGTTCCTCATCACCCCCACCAAGTTCATCTTGATCAATTGCTTCTTCAAACTCTTCCATTGGAGCAAACACGGACATACCACTACCTCTCTTCTTCCCCTCGCCTCTACCATCACCAACCATCTCTTCATCTTCAGAATCAAAGTCAATATCACTATCAATAACATCACTACCTTCCTCCTCGCTACTACTACTGCTATCACTACTGGCACTAGCAAGTTGGAAAGGATCAATAGCGTCATCACTGTCACTCTCAGCAGCATTGCTCACCTTGCTCTTCTTTGATGATGATTTGCTACCACCATTCAGTGTCTTAAGCAGTGCTTCCACTTCAGCATCTGCTGCTGCATCATCATCACTTTCATCTTCACTGCTATCTGCATCATCACCACCACCACTGCTTGATGGATCCATCGCATCAGATGATAAATCATCATCATCATCAGATGACGAGGGATGTCCCCTCTTTCTTTTCATGTTCTGACCACCAGCCTTCTCCTCCTCCTCCTCATCATCATCATCAGTCATATCTGAAAACTCTTCTCCTGATAATGAAAACTCATCCTCATCTTCATCCTCATCTCCAGAAGAAGAAGAAGAAGAACCATCGGCATCATCATCGCCTCTTTCGTCATCTTCTTCTTTTCCACTACTCTCTTCCTCCTCTTCCTCCTGACCACCACCACCACCACCACCACTATCATCATCATCATCATCGTCGTCGTCGTCGTCACTGCTACCGTGATCACTATTATCATCACTGTCCATAGCTGCTGCCAAATCAGCATAATCATATCCTAATGATCTATCTGGGTCAGCACCAATACCTTCATCTCCACCTTCCTCCTCAGCTGCCAGGAAATCATCTATTGCATCACTATCATAACCATCACCATCATCGGATAAGAATTGATCATCTTCATCATCATCTTTGTCATCATGTTTACCTTCTTTGGCCTTCTTCTTAGCTATCATCTTCTTCTTCCTGGCAGCAGCGCCACTGCCTCCCAAGGAGTAAAACTTATGAAAGAAGAATTCATCTGGTTTGACGTCTTCCTCTGCAATGGATGACAACACATTGGTAGTAGTAGTAGTAGTAGTAATGATATTATTATGGCCAGGAAGTGGTTGCATATAAGAATCGCCTCTAATCTGCTTTGCAGTATTAGCAGCATTAGCAGCAGCTGATGCATTGGCAATCTTTGTCTTATGCGCACTTGCCTTTGTGACGAATTTATCTAAAAACGCTGCCAATGTCAGATCTTTTAGTGGATCCCCATCGTATACAACATTAGCTCCTACTAGAAGGGTTTGTGCCATGGTTGCCACTGAGGGGTGGAGGTGTGAGGATAAGAGGTTAAGCTCCCAGAGACAAGAGGTGTCGGCATTGCAATAAAGGGGGTCGCGTTTTCTGGCATCGTAGCGGCCTTGTTGGGTTGGCCATAGAGCTCCTCCTTCTGCTTGTTTTGGTTTGGTGAGGGTGTTGGGTTTGGTGGAATTAGACGGAATAGGAGGAGGAGGAGAAGAACTGTTCTCTTGATTATTCTCACCACCAGCAGCAGCAAAATTATCCTTTTCATTTAAATTATCTTTCTCCTTCTCATCATTGTCTTTAATATCAACGAACCGCTCAACATCGTCATCAGCATCTTCATTTTTATTATGTTCCTGCTGTAGAATACAATTCCACAAAGCAGGTCTGCTCTTCAACAACTCTGATGCAATTAACAAGCAACCACATGCTAGATTAGATGGCGATTCAGCTGCTACTTGCAACAATCTTTTTAAGAAGGCTTGACTTCTCTTATGGCTGAAGTCTGCTTTGACTGCTTTGACGAGTAGAGAGAGAAACATGGATGCTTTGGTCGACTTGGTGAGCTCTCCACTAGCAAGAGCGGCATACAGAGCCCTGTAGAACCTGTCTGACACTGCACTCTGTCCTGAGAGGAGCTGAAACAGGAGCAACAGGGCCTGTGTAGCCACTCCAAAGGAGCCAGTGTGAATGAGTCGGAACAACGAGTCGGAATGAGCTTCTATGAGAGGTTCCATTTCAGTGGTTGGAATGTAAGGGAAGGCACGGCGGACACCTGTGATTAGTGCAGAGAGCATTCTCCCATCCATCTCTCCTGTATGCAATTCCACTGCTGTTGTTGCTACTGTTGATGATGATTGTTTTCTGGGCTTTCCACCTTTATGGTGATGCCTCCCCTTCTTTCCCTTCTTACCAAATCCACCGCCCTTTTTGTTATTCTTCTTATCACCAATAGAAGCAGCAGCAGCAGCAGCTTCTTCCGCCTGAGTTTTCATCGTTGCAGCAGTCCCAAGCTTCCCACCCAGGATCAAAGCAAACATAGAAAAGTAAATATCTACCAACTTCCTCGCCAATTTTGCTCCATTCTCCGTATGTGTCAGTACCATTTGATTCAAATACACAACACAATAATATCTGGCTCTATCAGTCAGGCCCGGTCTGAAGATGAATCTCTCCACCTCCCTGACTACAACCCCCTTCATGTTGGGATGCTGAGTCAGCAGACGGGTAATGAGGTATCCCGCTTTACTGGCCAGTTTCCTGTCGGGGTCTCCCAGCTTGTTGATCAGGGCACACAGCAGCTTTTGTTCTGCTTCAGGTCTGTCGGTGAGCAGCTCAGCAATGATTCTGACTGCTTTTTCTTTGATAAATGCCAGGTTGTCTTTGGAGGCCGCTTCTACTGCTTCGACAAAGGAGGCGTACCGTTTTTTAATTCCGTCTTCTACCAACCAGAACAGCAATACCTTATCTCTATCCTTTCTACTCATATTATTAGTATTATTATTATCACCATCATCAGTGCCTGAGGAGGAGAAGAGATGCTGAATAGGTTGCTGCTCAAAAAACAGCAACTTTCTACTCGGAGGAAGCAATACATTCACAAACAGCTCCTTCATTGCATCCATAGTGTTGGCCACGACGCTGCGAGTCCCCACTCTCTTATTAGCCATCACCAACAATTGATCTACAGCTCTCAAATTAGATACTACTGTTTCTTGGATCAGTACTGTCAATGCTGCAATTTTGTCAGTAGTGGTACCAGATCGACGAGCTTGTTGCAGCCACTTGAGGTCTTGATTGCTGCTGTTGCCGTGTGCTCTGGCTTCGAATGCTTGCTCTTCGTTAAGGAGCAGGGCTTCAGCTACTGCTTTGGCTGATTGTATGAGCTCTGGCGATGCTTCTTCTGCTAGCTGTTTCTTTCTACGGCGATTGTTATTACTGCTGTTGTTCGGATGCTTCACTGATACAGGGGGAAGAGAGGATGCCGCCTCCCACCAAATGACAGACTCGTCCCTTGCAAGGATACTTTTAGCATTAGGATTGGAAGGGATATATTTAGTGTTATTTGAAGCCCAGTCATTATCTTGATCATCATTGGTATATGGACGACGTTGTTGCTGTTGCTTGTTGTTGTCTCTCCATCCGTTCTTCTCCTTGAGTGATTGGTTCTTGTACGCTTCTTGCTGACTGTCTCTTGGTTTCTTTTCATATGTCTCCTTAGTGTTGGTTAAAGGAGCCTTCTTCCTATCATTTTTATTGTTCTTGTTCTTTGCATTCTTCGCAACAACAGGGGAAGCTATTTTCTTGGTAGCATTTTGGGGAGCAAAGTCGTCAAAATCACCGCCGCCGCCGTCGGCAAGGAAACCGAGTTGGGATGCGAATGCCTTGACTTCTGAGAGAAGATTTGCATCGTCTTTAGGATCAAGAGAAGCTCGTTCACCTGCTGAAACGGGCTTTGGCTTGACCATGTTTTCAATTTTCTGTATCTTCAGATTTTGGGAGTGGTGCTGCATGCACTCGGGGTTCCCTTCTGATGGATTGAACGTATATATAATGTGACTAACTATCGTTTCGATATTCAAAACATGTCAGCTATTGCACATGATGATTGAGTAGCCTGCCAATTTTCAGGAACCAAGTCGACGTTAGGCGCTCTCTGTCCCTCTCCTCTCCTTTTCCTCCTCTTTTTTGAGTGTCGAATATATCTTTACGCATCATAAAATCAAATACAATTGCATTACAGCTACCACCAAAGGCTGATATTGCATAATTATGTCACATTAGATTGGTATCTTGGGGAATATTGCAACACTTTTCTTCCATTCTGTCAGTCAATTGAAAGCCAATTTAGGCTCAAGCACCTTCATTATTAGCATTCATGGAGCCACATATAGCTAGCAGCTACCAGGATGAAGCCATAAAAGCCGCTCTAGCTTCCTCTGGAATCCGACGAAGACGACCATCTATCCCCGCCTCCTCGTTACAATCCCTCGAAGCCTACGAAAATCTCCCATGGCATCTCCAAGACAACCCCCACATCCGTCGCTTTTACCGTTCCCCAGGCAATAGCCTCAGGAAATCATTCAGATCTCTTTTCTCCCTGCACAATGAAACAGGAAACATCTACACCCACCTTTTGGGCTTTCTCGTCTTTGCCTTTCTGACAATTGCCACTGCAGTCTGGGTGCAACCAGCTCCTCTCCTACTGGGCAGAGACACTCTTGCTTCTATAGGCCAAGCTGCAGACATGACACTGCACGATCTGATGGCCAAGGCCGGTGCGTGGGAAAAAGCAGCAAGGCGAGCAGGTTTAAACCAATTAGATGCTCTGGAGGAGGCTCTGAGGGGCTTGCGACTGAGTGATGTTCTATTGGAGGATCTTCCTGCAGCTCTAGAAGAGAAGTTTAATGAAGTTAAGAATGGCGGCAGTAGCCTAGTTAGTCAGATAGAACATGGTATTAGTCATTTGGAACACAAACTAACATCAATGGGTGCCAGTGCGGCACATGACATTGAAGGATTCATCGCCGAAGTAGAAAATGCCGTCCACAAAGCTGTTGCCACCGCCCTCGACGCCACTTGGCCAGTCAAACGATGGCCCGTCTATGTGTTCACAGCAGGAGCCATGATATGCATGCTTGTATCTAGCATCTGTCATTTATTTGGCTGCTGTGCTGCCCATATTGCCACTGTTATCTGGCGATTTGACTATGCCGGCATTGCCATTCTCATCGTCACTTCCTTTTATCCCCCTGTCTATTACGGCTTCATGTGTTGGCCGTCTCTCCGTCTCTTCTACCTTGTCACCACCACCCTATTAGGTATATGCACCCTCCCAGTCACTTTATTACCAGTCTTCCAAACCTCAGGTATGCATAAACTACGAGCGGGCATATTCGTTGCCCTGGGTTTATGGGGAGTGGTCCCCATCATGCATGGGGCCATACTGCATAGAGGGGTACCTGAAGTGACATATGCAGTTGGACTGGATATCATCATGGGAGCTATCTATCTACTGGGTGCTGCTGTGTATGCTATGAGGGTGCCCGAGAGGTGGAAACCTGGAGCGTTTGATTTGGCGTTTCATTCTCATCAGCTGTTTCATGTGGCAGTGGTGGTGGCGGCATGTATACATTATAAAGCGACATTGGTGATGATGAGGTGGAGAGATGCTACTGGAGGGTGTATGGGGATTGTGAATATTGGTAACAATCATGGTAACGGTACTTTTGGAGTCGACTATTGAATTTAGATATTGTACCGACACATTTTGGATGATAGGTAGGTTCATTTCATTTGATCTTTTGTTTGCATAAGTCTGTATCTTGCCGTTTTTTGTTTTTTTTTTACACAGCACGCTAATCTTTATATTCAGCACAAATTTAATTCTTGTAAATGTTGATACATAGGAGAAAGGGGAGAAAAGGGGAGAAAGGAAAGACCACTCCCACCACCATTGCTAATAAAGACAATGCCTCTCTTTTTATTCTGATACAGTGACTGCTAGAGATAGTTTCTTATGTCTCCTGCTACCTTCTTTCATCCGTTGACCCTCTGGGATAATGTAGTCTTCAAATGGAATGACATTTACCTTGGCCATTCTGCTATTCTTCTCGAAGTGTACGACGCCATCAATTAGGGAGAATAAAGTGTAATCCTTGCCGAGACCGACATTCTTTCCGGGGTGAACCTAGAGGGGAGGAAGGGAAGAGGATGGAGAGAGTGAGTTGTGGGTGGTTTTCATTGTGAGTGAATAGTGAAACACAATGAGAGAACAACTACAGAAGAGCAAACGGTATCAACACACAGGGCACAGACGCTCTTGAGAGAGAAAGAGAGAGACGTCGAAGAGATAAATGAGAGTGTGCATCGCGAGTAATCGCGGTGATACGTGACCATCGTTGGGTGCGCTTCTAAGTTGGGGTTGAATTGTGTATATATACATGTGGAAGTATGGAATACGTCTTACCTTGGTTCCCAATTGGCGAATAATGATGCCTCCAGCAGGGACAGGCTGGCCTCCATATACCTTGACTCCTCTTCTCTTGCTAACAGAGTCCCTTCCATTCTTTGTGGAACCAGCACCCTTCTTGTGGGCTGCTTCAATGGTAAGTGGTGTTGGAGCCACTCTTGATGCAGCTCTTTGCTGGACTGCTTGTCCACCAAGGAAGGCAGAATTTCCAAGATTGAGTCCTCTGAATGAGCTACACAACATCGTGACTAACTTTGTATATACACACGCAATGCGCTTGCAGTGGAAGGGGATGAGAGGCTTTTAGACGTCCCCTACTCTCCGCGCGAAGAATTTTGGCCTTCCTCCCCTTCACGACCTGGTTTAGAGACAGATCAGCTGGATGAAGACCCTAAAATTTCGCTAATTTGCAACAAATCCAACACACCACAAAAAATATCCACAATTAACTTTGATAAGCTGTGTCAATCGTGAAGAATTTGCGGTTAGAGGCATCGCTCAGTTAGCAGAAAACTAGATATAAGGATACTCCTAACTTTTTTGGCATTGGCGTCTTCTTAATTTTCTTACAATGGCTTCCACTATGCATCAGAAGGAAAACGCCAACGTGAACATCGCACAAAAGATGGGGCGCACATTTAACCCTTCAGAGCTCAAAATGATGCTTGGACAGTGCCTGAAACTCGCTTCCGAGAACAAGATCACCGCTCAAAACACCTGGGGCCTCCCTCTCATTGAGCATTTGCCAGAACTCGTCAAAGAGGATCAGCCCGGCGAGACCAATTTCCAAAAGGCTTCCGTCACCCTCGACGCCGGCGTCAAAATCTACTCTTATCGTGTCGACTCTGTCCACACAGAAACCTTCAAGATTCTAGGTGGCATCGGACGCGCACAAGGCCCTACCAATGATGACGGAGAAGAAGAAGGAGATGACACCAACCCTGATGGTTCATCTCCCACCAAACGTCGTCGCCGTCATGCCGAGCTCAACCCAGAAGCTACTCTGGAACCCTCTTTAGAAGCCCTCAACGTGAAGAAATTCGACCTTGCCTTTGCCGTAGACCCTCTTTTCCACAAAACTAGTGCACAGTTTGACGAAGGTGGAGCCAAGGGCCTCTTACTGGCCAATCTCTCCGTCTACAGAGGCTGCGACATTGTCTTTGACTCAATGGACGTCCCAGAGCAAGCTGGAGAAGCAGCAGCTGCTGTTGCACAGGCAGCAGGACCAGTTAACCTCTCTTCTATTACTCCTCAGTTGGAAGCAGTCAGAAAACTCCAACAAGAACAAGAGAAGAATACCGACGACGGTGGTGATGCAGCAGTAGGTCATCACCGTATGTCTCCAGCACTGGATGACATCCTCTCTCTCCTTGGCCTCTTGCCCACCAGCAATGACGCCCTTGCCGCTGACGATTTCGTACAAAGAGTGGCCAGTGGACATGTCCTACTTCCCACCACCAGCTTGGCTTCCTCTAGATCTGATGTAGCTTCCTTGATGATGGCAGCTAGTGAACGAGGGGAGGGGGGAATGATGACGAGTTATGATGAGCAAATTGCTGCAGAATATGCAGAGATGAATGCTGGCATAATGATGGATGATGATCATGATATGGGTGGAGGAGGGTTTGATGACAACGATGGTGCTGACGGTGACTTTACTAATGGAGCATCCCATCATCAACATGGATTTGGATCAGCAGCAGCTCTTCTGGATAAAGATGCAGTCCAATGGCTGATTGATGCTGGTAATGAAGGTGGTAGTAGTAGTGGTAAAGGTGCAGGAGGTGTTATGGCAGCTAAAGGATGGGCTGGTGCGAGTCATTGGAGGTACAAATCTGCTCTCCCCCCCCCTGGTACTGCCAATGGTACTGGTAGATTCCATAATGGTGAAGATGGTGAAGCTTCATCTTCAATGACCAACAACACTAGAGGATCAAGAAGGAGGAATGAGCCACTGGACTTTGTTGCATTGATGATGGAAAATAATGATGGAGCTGGAGAGCCAGATTTTGAGCGATTACCCAGATATAAGGGTGGAGCAGGAGGAGGAATGAGGCGTAAGAAACCAGTGGCGAACACTCTCCTGCCTGAGGATCATCATTATGCAGCTGAGTGCCTGGTAAGGTATGCACTCCGTCCTAGTGCCCTGATTGTTGTTGGTGGCGGTGATGGAGTGCATGGAAAAGAAGAAAGAGGGGCTGGTGGTGGTGGAGGTGGAGTATTTGGTGAGTATGGTGTGTATAACGATATGAATGATGACGATGATGGCTATGGAGATGATGATGGAGGAGGAGGAGGAGAGTGGATGATGTCTGCCTTATTAGAAGGAGAAGGAGCACTGGAGTTGGTAGATGCAGCACGTAGAGTAGAAAAGGTGGAGGTAGGCTATTCACGAGCAGCTAAACAAGTGGATGTGAAGTCATTGAAAGAACTGATGTGGGATGGGCTGCAAAACGTGATGGAGGAAAGAAGGGCAAGAGGAGTAGTCGATGTGGAAGGAGAGCCAATACATTTGGGAGAGGTCCTGGCGACAGTACCTGAGATGAATGCAGCAGGGAGATTAGAAGATCTATCTGTACATCTATGTTTCATATGTGTGTTGCACTTGGCTAATGAGCATGGGTTGGTGGTGAGAGGGGTGGAAGGGCTGGAGCTGCTTGTTTCTAATGTGCCAGTGATGGCTGCAGGTTGAGAAAAATGAATGAAAGGGAGAGAATAGGTGTATGTAGTTTGAAGTGATCGGCAATTTTTGTAATTATAAACTGACGTGTGTAGAACTTAGGTATATATAGCTGATATTGACGCTGGGATTAGAAAAGAGACGTAAGAAACAAGTAGATTTTAAATCATCACTGGGGCCTTTTGAATTTGGAAAGAATTTAGACTCTTCCGCGAGATATTAGCCTTGCATAGACACTCAGAAACATGACGAAGACATCACCATACCTTCTAACTCGTATCTTACGAGCAGCTAAAGACATTCCCTCCTCCGCCAGCATCTGGTCGGGTGAGACGACCTTTGCTCTCCCGACACCAGTGATATCTCTCCTCTCATCGCCAACAGCCACATTAGAAGCTACTGCCTTCCTCAGTAAAGGTGATAAAAGAGTATGGAGAGGCAAGCTTATCAAAAAATCATATGGAAAATGTAGACGGCCAGGTGACGGTCCTAATTACAGTGAACTACTGCTACCACATCCACCTCGGAGGATTCCCCTGCCCAATAATAATAATAAGACAACAAGTGACGGAACTAGTAGTGGTAGTACACAAAGCATAAATAATAATGTATCATGCATAGATGCCTTTGGTTTGGCATTCTAATTTAAAAAAAAAAGGTCAATTATTACCATGGTGTGTAAGTCTGACGTCCATGTACTGAGACACACATGTATGCTCTCCTCTTGTCTTCATCTTTAATAGCAATATTGATTACAGGGATTGCTTGACTGCATACTATTTTGTATGTGTAAGTAAATCATACTAAAGCTATCTTTGTTTATTATTGTTTGGACACTTGTTGCTGAGCTTCCAAAGCTGCTATCCGTTGTTCGAGGGTGGTGCAGTATGTCTTGACTTGCTTGACGACGTTTTCCTGGCCTTCACTGACATCGGCTCGGAGTTGGTAGACTCCAGCAACGCCGGCTAATGCTACACCAGCTAGGAATGATGACAATCTGGCTCTGAAAAGCAGTGACATTGTCTCTAGAGAGAGATAGAGGGAATTTGATCGATCTGATCAATGAGCTGTGATTTGAGGAGTAAACGTCCTTAATTCCTAGACTGTCAGTTGAATTGTGTTCAATATATGTATTTTTCACGGAATAAACTAGCTAAAAGTGCATCGTTCACATGAAAACACCAGGTTTTAAGCCCACCGTTTTCCTTCGAAGGAAGAATTCTTCCCCAAATTGACAGAAAAGAGCAAGGCAATCAAAATTGACAGTCAAATTTAGTCTGCAACAAGTTCGTGAAATTTTGACTGTACACATCCAATACCATGCTGGGTCTAATCACGCGCAAGATATAAATAGATTCAAAAATCTCTTGATTAGACTTTGACAAATTTGCTCACAATACTCTACATTTTTAAATCTCACGCACTGCATCACTTTCTAAAACTTTCACCGAAACAGCTCCCTACACTATGGCACCCAGTAACGACAACTTCCCTACCACCATCCCCCACCCCGTCTCTTCCAATCATGCTTCCTTTCTCATAAACTTTCCCGGCTACATCAACAGTGAAAAACGCGCTCTCGCCACTTTTGGAGGCATCAACGGCCTCTGTAATCAACTGCAGTTGGATTCTAGCAGTCTCCAGCTTAAATTACGACCCGAAGACCCTTATTCTCATCCAATTATTGCAGACAGAGTCCTCAAGAACTCTATTGTCGTCCAGCTCTCCCGACCCAAGGTTAACAACCACAGTAATAACGACAACACCAGCTATACGTGTACTGTAATAGCAACACCCAGTATTGCCTATAACTTTACATCTCCAGTAGATATGCAATTTCTACCTTCCATAGGGCACAGATTCCGACGAGATGCAGCAGCAACAGCAACTGGTACAGGCGGTGCTGAGGCCACTGAAGGAGGGGGAGG
>Ga0114919_10002579_pt1 | contig 14673 bp, 9 predicted proteins | sample BlataG_FD_88682 | JGI IMG/M metagenome (GOLD analysis project Ga0114919, IMG submission 88682) | Deep subsurface microbial communities from Black Sea to uncover new lineages of life (NeLLi) - Black_00105 metaG | ecosystem: Environmental > Aquatic > Marine > Oceanic > Sediment | place: Atlantic... | reverse complement strand
ATCTCCTCTTTTATTTTTAAAGAAGCATTTTTTAGCTTTAAAATCATATTGAAGATATCATTTTTTATATCTTTCGCCTTGTCTTTCTCAAAAAAAAGCCTGTCTGTCTTTATTACAATGTCAGAAACAATGATATTATTCAGAAATGAACTCAAGTAATATTTTTTCTTTTTTTTAATGATACTTTTAAAAAGATGATTTTCTATCATGCTGTTTACGATTGGCAGGATATCTTCTTTGAATTTGAAGGTTTCATAAAAATATCTTGATTTAAGCTTTAACATCTTTTTTCGTAGAAGGAAGTTTTGTAATTCCCTCCTTTTTAATCTTTTCATAAATATCTGAGAGGAATGCTTTCATTCCGGGACTTAAATCACGAATATGATTTGTAAACTCTAAATGGTGATCTAAAATACGTAAATTAAACGTATAGAACTTGTTGATATATGAAATTACATCTTCAATCCCATATGTTAATCTGAAAGAACTTACTATATAGTTTAAATCAACAAATTTATCAGATTCTAAGTTTTTGAGTATTACTCTTTCGATTTGATCAATAAATCTTCTCCAAATGATTGATAAAAGAATAACTAATTTTGAAAGTTCCATCATTCTGAGGAGATTTCGATATGTTTCTTTGTTGAGTATAACATTTATCTTAGAATTTATAAATGGGTATATGGAAATGGGGTCATAATCTAATAACCAGGAATAAATATCTAATGCGTAAACAACCCAAAAGGTGGTATTTATCCTTCCTTCTATTTTTTTAAAAGAAAATCCTCCGTTTTCTTTTTGAAATTGAGTAAGATATTGAATTGTTCTCTCTCTTACATTAACATCAAGATCCAAATACTTCAAACTTAAGATTTTGAATATAATCTCAGGATCTCGTTTTTTATCGCTTAAATAAGGTCGAAAAATGTCTTTACTTAACCTAGTATCTATTCCTAAGAGGTGTAAAATCTCTAATGTGAAATATATTGTTCGAGCTGATGTTGTCTTTTGACAGATCTCACATTGTTTATCAAGACAGTGTAAATACACATTCCCTTTATTATGCAAAGCTAAAAAATTTTTTATTTCTCGTCGTACTATATTATGACCTTTTGATAACAGATATGGGTCTAAGAGACCTAATAATTTCATACATGATAACGCAAAATAAGTTGACCATATGTCTGGTTCTCTTTGAGTAGAAAATGGTGAAAATTTAAAACCTAATTTATTTTCTTTAACCATTTCACATTTTATTATAAAATCATATAGTTCTTTGTTATCTTCTTTTGAACTCATTTTTAAATACTTTTTTAATAAGAGAAACCAATATACGTTCTCGAGATTAAGAGACTTCTCTTTTAGCAAATTTTTATTAAAATAAGAGAAGAAATCTACAAGTTCATTATACTTGCTAATATAAAAAGAACTAATATCTCTATCTCGTATTAAAACGAATGATCTAAATGGTTCTTTTTTAAAAAACGTTAGATAGGGATATTCTGACTTTCCTTCGATTAAGTCTTCTTTGAATACAAAGCTCTCTTTAATCACTTATTTACAAAACCCCTTACAATCTTTATGAGATCTTAATGGTAACACATTCATTTATTTTTATGTTTTATAATCCAACGTAAAAATAAATCAGTGAAATTAATATTTAATCTTTCGGAGACCAATATCTATTATATTTTCCTTTAATGCTAATAATAATATTATTTAATTTTAAATTACTTTTTATTAGAAATAATTCTTTCTGATATTATAATTAAACTGTTGAATTCTAATGGTTACTCGAAGGATAAAAGATTTGGAATATGCGATTCGCGATATTGCGAAAATAGCAAATGAAATAAAGAAAACTGGAAAGCAAATTTACCACCTTAACATCGGAGATCCCGTTATTTACGATTTTAAAACACCAGAGTATATTTCTAAAGCTTTAGCTGAAGCTACATTTGCGGGTCAAAATTATTATGTTGATTCTTTAGGGATACCAGAACTTCGTGAAGAAGTTGCTAAATTTGAAGGGGAGAGGCATAATATTTCTATTACTGAAGATGATGTTTTAATAACTTCCGGCGTTACGGAAGGAATATTTTTTATGCTTGCTGGACTTGTAGAGAAAAATACGGAAATTTTAGTACCAGGTCCCTCGTATCCTTTATATATCAATTATACAAAATTTTTTGATGGAGTTCCTATTGAATACGAATTAGATGAAGAGAATGAATGGGAACCTGATATTGATGATTTGAGAAAAAAATTAACTGAAAAAACTCGAGCCATCATCATGGCTTCCCCCAATAATCCAACTGGAGTCCTTTATAGTAAAAAAAAAATTAATGAGATCATTAACATAGCAGGAGAGTATGATTTACCAATTATTTCTGATGAGATATATGATCAAATAATTTTTGAAAAAGAAAATCACTCTCTGGCATATCATAGTAAGGATGTTCCAGTTATTGGAATGAATGGTTTTTCTAAAGCTCACCTTGCGACAGGATGGAGAATTGGATACCTCTATTATCACGATCCGCTAGGAAAATTAAAAGACTTAAAAGAAGGAATAGAAAATATGGCAAGAGCTCGATTGTGTGCTAACTCAATTGCACAATTTGCCGCGATGGAGGCTCTGAAAAATCCAGGCCCTCACACAGACTCTATGGTTAAAAAACTTAAAGAAAGAAGAGATTATTCTTATAAACGATTGCGGCAAATTGAAGGATTAACTTGCAATATCCCAGATGGGGCATTTTATATGTTTCCAAAAATTGATTTCACAGAGTTTCCTAAATGGAAGGATGATAAGGAATTTGTAATTGATTTATTAAAAAAGACCGGTATTTGTGGTGTATACGGGTCTGGATTTGGTAATTATGGTAAAGGACACGTTAGGTTTACCTTTTTACCGGATTTGGACACTTTAGAAACTGTGTATAATTTGCTTGAAGATTTCTTAAAATGATCTATAAGATAAACAAGTTAAGAAAATAAAAAAAAAGAAAATAAAATTTAATGAGCTCTAAGCTCGAGTTTTTTAACCTAAAATGTCTGCTTCGGTTGGTTTTTCAACAATGTCTAAAAGATTGTATTCACTAATCATTTGGAGAATACCCATAACTGTCATGCCATGATTGTAAAGCTCATTGGCATCATAGAGATTCCTCCAACAGAAGGGACATTCAGTTAGCAAGAAGTCCGCTTTAACAGCATTAGCCTCATCACATCTTAAGCTTGCCGTTCTAAGAGAGAAATCTGGATAGCCGGCTCGAACACCGCCACCCGCTCCGCAACACATACTATGCAGCTTAATTCGATACATCTCCGTAAAAACAAGTCCAACTTCTTCCTGAAGCTTATTTAAGATGACTCTAGGTTTTTCAAACCATGCCTCTATTGCCTGGTCGATTTTACGGCTGTCAAACAATAAGTTCGTTGATTTTCGAATCATTTCTTGCTCCATATCAACCGCAAAATGTCTGCCCGTGTGGCAAGGATCATGATACGTAATCACTTTCCCTTTTAGCTCTTTATTTGGTTTGAATTTAATTTTTCCTTTTGTGATTAATGCTGAAATCAGTTCAAACGCATGCAACGTCTTAAATGGAAGCTTCTCTCCTTCGTCCATCCATTTTGGATAATCAATCGTTATTGTTCTATAACAGCCAGCACATGAGAAATAGACCATTTTTACGTTTTTGAACGCCTCAAGATTTTTTCTCATTAACTCTTGAGCAGTATCGACTGCACCAACTCTAAAGAAGGGACTTCCACAGCACACCTCATCTTCAATCAGAGTAAAATTGATCCCTAATTGCTCGAATAATTTCGCTGTTGCAATTGCAACTTCTACTTGTCGATAACTCGCAGTACAGCCCACATAATAGGCAACCTTCGCATCTTTATTATTGACAAATTTCTCTAAACCAGCATCTTTTGCCCATTTCATTCTCTCGTCTTTTTTGCCACCATAAGGATTGTTCAGCTCTTTCACAAGCCTATCCACTAATTGATGCTTATCGATCATAGGAACTCCGGATTCTACACACGCAGCCCTTAATGATTCAATGATATCTACAGTTCGAATTTTATTCTCACATTGCGCCTGACATTGTCCGCAGGTAATACACGGCATAATGACATCACGCACATCATCGCTAAATTCCAAATCGCCTGTTAAAATAGAGCGAGCAATCCAAATTTTTCCGGCATTCCAAAATGCTTCCCATCCATATTCTATCCCGGCAGGGCATGAATCAACCATACCTTCGTAAAGAACGGTTTTTTGTTTACCTTTCCATTCGCCAATTCCTTTTCGACTAGGTTCGCCTGAGTAAGCGAAGCGACATGCTTTACAATGAATACATTTAAAAATATCCATTTTCAGTTCTTCTAACCTTTGTTTGCCTGTCTTTGCCATTTTTTTTTCACCTCATTTGTTTATGGAAGAGCTAATCTTCCAGGATGCATTATCATACTAGGATCCACCATCTTTTTAAACATTCTCAAGTATTTCCAATACATTCCTGCTTGGTAATAAGCTTGAATGTGGATAAATGGATCAGGCCTGTAATTGAGCCATCCTCTTTTCAGAGCATATTCAGTTGTCACAGCGTTTAGATCTTGTACCTTTTCGAAATCTTCATCCTTACTGCTGTCAAAGCAAACTATAGGCATGCAAATCGCTTGTCTGCATCTTTCAATACTCGCAATCCACATTACTGGAGGAATATCACGCTTCTCCATTTCCGCATTATACATTTCTGCGAACTCAGCACACTCATTCCATGGTGTATACCAAGTAATAAATAAGAAACCAGCTTCCCAGAAACTATAAGGAATTGCGATTTTATTTGGTTTTTTCATTCTGCTTGCTATTTGTTTAGGATGAAGCACCCATGGTTTCATCGCTGCACCATCTTGAGCACGATTTTTCTTGAAATCTTCTGCCATTGAATTAATCCTATTGACGGTATAATCCAATTCCTCAGCGGTCTGACACCAAACTTCCCAATTCATCCACCATTCTGGAATTCCAATTTCTTTAAAGAATTCATATTCGTGTGGAATTTTATCCTTAGGCCAGCGTGTCATGACCAAGGGGTAGTTTCCTCCCTGAACCATAACCGTATTATGGCTGATTCCGAATTCCTGCTGTCCCACTTCAAGAGTTAAGTTTTGCATATCTTGGGGATTTGACATTCCCCATGCTACAACTGTTTTATGTTTAGGATGCGGATAAATTTTGACAGCAACTTTAGTGACAACTCCGAGAGCGCCTTGTGAGCCCATTAAAAAGCTCCACATATCAGGACCAAGCCCGTATTTATAGAAAGGTTTTGCGAATGGGAGCGCCCAAGAACCTGTTCTTACAACATCGCCGTTTGGAAACACTACCTCTCCACACATGAAGTTATCACCTTGAGGACCAACGCTAGAGGTATAAAGTGAGAACCCTCTATCAATAGCATCTCCCATGACGGTAGCTGCAGGAGGCGCCCCATCAGCGATAGGAGGTGCCCAGTCAGGATGATATTTTTCCATATAAGCCCATAGGCTTCCATTTGTAACGCCAGGCTCAACAATTGCATATCTGTTAGCCTCATCTATCTCAATGATTCTATCCATCCTTCCTAAATCGAGCATAACTCCTGCTGGTTTAATTGTAGGACATGCAAACCCGCCCGAAAGACCAGCTGAAAGTGGACTAACAGCAATCTTTTCTGCAGAACAGTAAAGGAGTATTTTGCGGATTTCTTCAGTGTATTTCGGTCGTACTACGATATCTGGGATCTGACTTTCTAGTCCCATAACAGATTTGGCTAGATAAGATGCAGTGATGGCTTTATTGTTGGTAGCATAATTTTTACCAACAATGCCAATCATTGCCTCTAAATCTTTCTCATCTGGTAATTTATAAGACATTTCAATTCATTCCTTTATTTTAAATGTTTTTGTTTAATTTACATATATTAATTGATTATTTTGAAAAATTAATTACTGAATTTTAAATTTTGTTTAAGGAATTTCAAAAAAAAAGTGGTTTTTTCTTATAATTCAATTGTTCAAATCAAAAAAATAAATCCAAAAAATTATTTCATTCATTAAAGTAAAAGAAAAAATTTGAATTATTTTATTTTAACAATTTTCCGTCTACTTCCTAATCTATAACCTATATGAGCAAAAACTAATGAAGTAAAAATTGCCCAAGGTAGTCCATAGAGAATTACATAGAAAAAAAGAGGTTCTGTTGAGTTAAAATAAGCAACTAAAACGATTATCATATAGATTATTGAATTTAGATAAGCAAAATTCCTATCCAGAACAATATAGCCCTGAATCAGATTTGGCAATATAAACACAATTATAATTACAATAGTTGATATTAACACTGCTTCAGGAATTACTTCCGTAATGAGTTCTTCTTGAGTATATAATCTATTTTCTAAATAAGAATATTGAAAATAATAAGATGTTGCCATGATATTTAAAATTGTAATTATTATTGAAAGGGGCACTAAAATAATCCATGAAAGAATCAATCGTTGAATAAGTGAACTGCTGGTATATCTTTTTACATTACTCTCGATTAAATTTTCCACTTCATTTCTATTTAATTTGTCAGGCTCATAATCAGGAGAAAATAAGATGATAAAATCATGCATAATATCATTTAAGACTTCAAGGATGAGGTCATTATTATCCGATGAATTAACGAGAGCAACTGCTATTAATTTTTCATCCTTATGTTCAAATAATACAACTTTATTATCTTGACCGAGATCCACGTCCTTTATTACACTCTGCAATGCCTCTCTACTGAAATTAGCTAATGAAGCAAAAAATCCAATCATTATATCATCATCAAATTGCTCTTTCGTAAAGATTTTTGAATAGACAAGAACTCCATTCATTCTCATTATATAAAATCTTTTTATCATTTTTCCTCAGTTTTCAATTATATTATCTTCTCAAATTAAATTATTGAGTCAATTCTAAATATTCTAAATATTCTCCAAACGTAGCTTGACTTTTTTTAAAGCTATAAATATATGGGCCAACTAATTCTAATAATTGATTGATCAAATGATCAGGGTCTCCTCTGGTGGTAAAAATCTTATATTTTTCGTTCCGGCGCTCAGTTTTAAAGAGAGCATTTTTAATTTCAAACATTTTAAGTAACGCATCGCTATCAGGATTATTTAATTCTATAGTAATTATCTCTTTAGAATGTGGTATTTTTGAAAGAAAGTCATCTAAATTGCCTAGCTCTATATCTTTTCCTCTTATTGCAAGTATTTTATCACAATTCGAGATGATATTTTTTCTACCATGAATGATTAAAGAAACATGGAATTTGCTTTTAATGTTATTCATAAACCTATTGAAATTTTCCCCTTGAACTCGATTTAATTCACCTGGGGGTACAGAAAACATTAACACTTTAGGTGACTTTAGTAATGCTTTACTTATTGAAAATAACAAACATTCTATTTTAGATAAGTTAGAAAGTTTTTCTTTTTTTCTATTTAACAAACCTGTGACTTCTAAGGCATCGTTAATAAAGCTCTCTTTCGTCTTGTATTTGGGTGATATTGTAATTAATTTATCTATTCTATTTAGTCTTCCAGTGCTTTTAGATGTTGATCCATACACTCTTTTTCTTAGCTTCCATTTTGGTGTAATTTTAATGTCCTGACGAATCGCTTTTTTAATTTTCATATTTTGAATTTTAGTGTCAATTTTGTGGGATACAATTATATTTTCTTTTAATTCATCAATAGGCATCAATTGAATGTATTTTCCAAATATTTTGATATCTCCTGTAAACTCTGTTTGAATTCCAGCTATTATATCAAATAATTTCGTTATAGGAGATTTTTTAGTTAATATCCCTTCCCGTTCATCATCATAAAAGATTCCTATAGATTGGCTTCGATGAAGATTAAAAGTTATAGCTTTTAAATCATCTGTAAGAAATAGATCGTTGATAACAAGGTGTTGTGAACCTTCTTCTATACAAAATAACGATTTAATTAATTCATACATATGAGGAGGGTTTTTAGCATCCCATTTTTTAACGATTTCTGTATTAAATGATAGATTTTCCCTGATTATTTTTGATTTCTCAATTTTTTGTCTTGATTCCCCTCTTAATTTTTCTTTTAAAATCTCTTTCAGTTTTTCTCTATAGGTTTCTACATATTTTTCTATAATCATCTGATTTTTTTCTGATAAATTGGGTAAAAGGGGATAATTTGTCAAATCTAACCTCAAGTTAATAACAAAATCAGGTAAATATATTCGAAATTTCCTGTAATAAGGATTATTTTCAATAGGGTAACTTTCAAAATGCTCTTCAATTAATTGAACTTCATTATTCAAAATTCCTATGTGATACTTTAATTCTTTTATGATAACCATATACAGCTTATCGATAATTTTATTTGGACTTATAAGACCATCGTCATCAAAATCCGGATCGACAATAACATCCTCAAAATTGAAATGTGTCTTAGTTGGCGTAAAAACCTTTAATAATGGAACGCCTCGTTCCATTACATCTTTATTTGAAAAAAATAAGATTTCAATATACAATTTTTTATAATTTAAATCAAGAATAGTAGCTATACCGAATGTCCGTTCTTTATAAATCATCCAAAAATGTTCCGAGTATCGAATTGCATCAATAATTTTTAAGCGAAGTTTATTTAGTTCCACGTCTCTTTGATCATTCAATGACAGGTACCTCCATTGCTTTATATCTAAAAAATTCTTCCATTAATGAATCTCTTTGCTTTAGACTTTTAATGGCATCAGAGCCAAATTCTATTTCTATCCTATCATATAATGAACTTAAATTCAAATTTGAAAGTAAAGCAAAATCAGTTCCCACTTTATTTTCTAAAGCTTTCTCAATACCTTCTATAGATTCAAGTCTTTCAACACCATTATCTACAATATCATTAAAATTTAACTCCACTGTTCTTCCTTTACCGGGTAATTGAGCTAAGAGATCTTTTGGACGTCCATAGTCGATCATTCCTCGATTTCTTCCAAATATCGCTACGTGATGACAAAATCTCGATTCTTCGGGGTAATGTGTAATTACAATTAATGTTGTGTTGAATTGCTCATTTATCTTTGTCAAAGCTAGCCAAAGATTCTCCCTTACCACTGGATCGAGTCCAGAAGTAGGCTCATCCATCCATACAATTATTGGGTCATGGATTAATGCCATAGCAATTGAAACACGCCGTTTTTGACCACCAGATAAATTTTCAACTTTTTCATGCATTTTATCCTCAATTTCTAACGCTCTTAATATACGCTTAGCTTTTTGAAGTATTTCTTTCTCTTTTAACTCGTATTGTTTACCAAAAAACATTATATTTTGTAATGTCGTAAATTTTTGATATATTTTGCTGAGATCTTGAGGAACATAACCATAAATAGGCCTCATTTTTTTATGTTTTCTTTTCACATTCATACCATAAATTCTGATTCTTCCTGTATATTTTCTCATTCCTAAGAGAGATTTTACAAAGGTTGATTTGCCCGCACCACTTTCTCCTAAAACACCTAAAATTCTTCCGTGAGCTAATTGCATTGACACAGAATCCACAATTAGTTTTCTACCTGCAAATATATCGACATTTTCACAATCAATAGCCTGAAATTTTTGTAAATATGAAACATTAAGTTTTTCGCCCATTTCGAATCTTTCTTTCACTTTTTTTGAGACAGTTATATTTAACTTTGAGATGATCCTCATCATTCCGAGTAATAGTAATATCAAGATTTCTAAAATAAATATGGTTGTTATTAAATCATTCCAAGGTTTTGGGTTAAAATCCTGATCATATTGTAATTCTTCAATCAACATTATCCCATATGGATTATTTCTTAAATCTCCCCCAAAATCAGGATAATCACCTATGCCTCCAGTATTATAACTAAAGCACCCTTCATACCAATCAATCAATTCTTCAATATTTTCTGGCTGAAAGCCATATTCATAAAGTGCTTTTGCTGCGAAGTAGGAGACCAAAAAAGATGTAGGTAGATCGTATATCTGAGAGAGAGCAGGAATAGGAACAAAACTGCCATCATCATTTTGAGCTTTTTTTAAAAATTCCACTGCTGCCATTACAGAAAAAGGTTTAGAATTTAAAACTTTGAATGTCGCTAAACCAAAATAAGTTGAAATTGTATCGCTATGAAATCCTAAAAAAACAGAAAAACCACCATCGGCACTTTGACATGAATAGATCCAATGCATAAGAGCCTTGTTATCAATTTTATTTAAAGCTTCCAAAATTTCTAATGAAGAAACCCCCCAATAAGTACTTTCAATTGTAGGGTCTTTTGTATCAATTATACCAGTATATAGACTACCATAAGGTCCAAAAAGAGAAAGAAGTTCTTCCACATCAATTCCAATACTAAAACCACCATCAGATGTTTGTAAATCAACTAAATACTCGATTATTTCCTCTTTATCAGGAAGTTCAACTTCCTCATACTCATAAAAAATTTCATACAATTTAAGAGCGCAGTAAGTTGAAAATAATGACGAATTTGTGTCTGGTTGATAACCAAAACCTCCATCATCATTATAACAGTCTTCTACAAAATCCCAGATATCATCAATATCAATGTCATCTGATAAATCATCAGGTTCAACTAGATAATTTGATAAAGTCCCTAAATAATTCGATTGAATTGAGGATTGACCAATAAGCCCATTCATCGCTTGGTACTCATATAACCAGTTATAATAATTCAATCGAGAATTAAATGTATTTATATTGTTCAATGTAGAATTATTTTTTTGTATTAAGGTAAGAGATTTTGATGCCGCCCAACCTGATTTAAACTCAGATGAAGAATTTAAGTATGGATTCAATCCAAAACCACCATCTGATTTCACGCAATTAAGAACGTAATTAAAAGTTTTAGTTTCATTTGTAGGATTAATATTTAGAGCATATAAACAGGCTAAAGCATAATAAGTTGATTGAATATCTGAAATAAAACCTGGTGATACTGAATAACCGCCTTCCACGGGATTAAATCGATCTTCAAAATAAACTCTTATAGTATTAATTTGGATTGCGTTAAAAATCAAGCCTTTCTCTATGTATGCATTTACACCATAATATGTTAATTCAGGGTAAGCTCCAAGCAAATTTAAATTAAGGTAAATCGACATGTTCTCATTACTGTGAAGTTGTTGTGCATTAAATCGATTTGCCAATTCAATAGCACAGTAAGTAGATATTATATCCGCCATTGGAGATTCCTCATTGTACTTAAAACCAAATCCATTTGTTGCGATGGTATTTGAAATAAAAAAAATAACTTTACCACCCAAATATGGTTTAGAATTAGTATAACTAGGATTAAAGCGATCCACTGTTTCGATTGCTTTGTATGTGTCAATCATATTTCCTAATCCACCAATATCAGAATATGAACCATATATATTCTGCTTCTCTAGTAAATAATCAAAGAAAAATTCAGAATAATCTTTATCCAAATGAGAATTTATAAGAGGATTAATTAATTTAATCGGAGTTACTCCAATCGTATCATTAGGACGAATAGAATCAAATGCTCTATAACATGAATCAATATTCGGTTCAATAAAAAGACCATTATCAGGATTTTGATGGGTATTAGAGAAGTACATCATATCTTCCTTTAAATCACTAACTTCTTCCTCATCGTAATATGATACCCATGGAAAATTCAAGAGAAATAGTAGAATTATCTGAAAAACAAATAAACCTAAAATAAATGATAAAAATTTTAATTTACGTTTTGTTTTGCTCTCCATTATACCTCACTTGTTAAAAATTCTGAACTTTCTCTTAATGCTCTTTCCTTTTCTTCCTCGTCTTGAATTCTAATTTGAAAATACCTCCTGAATGCGGCATCATCCTTACTCATGGAAGTAACCTTTAAATCCTTATCCATCGTATATTGGATTAATTTTTTAAGGTTATTCTGGAAATCTTCCATGAAAACTTCCACAACTTCATTTCCTACGCGTATTACTTTTTGTACAGGAGCAAACTCTTTTATGATATTAATTTTTTTTTCGTTTAAGTCCTCAATTGTCAATCTAGCTAAAAGGCCATCACTTGGAAGGGTTGATATGAGATTATCATTCCTATCGAATTCCAGCATCTTTCCATCTCTTAAAATTGCCGATTTATCACAGATTAATGCTGCTTCCATATCATGTGTTATTAAGAACATAGTGGTTCCTAATTGTTGATTAAGCTTTTTCAAATAAGAGAGAACGTCATACCTTTTCGCTGCATCGACGCCAGTTGTAGGTTCGTCAAGAAAAAGAATACTTGGTTGATGTATTAAACCTATAGCAACAGAAACTCTTTTCTTTTCGCCTCCACTCATTTTTTTTAATGGTTTTTTCCATGTATCTTCTGGTATATCAAGTATAGAAAACAGATCAGTTGCGATCTTTCTCGCCTTTTTCTTACCTATTCCATATGTTGACGCAAAAGTTTCAATATTCGCCATAGCGGATAATTCATAATAGAGATTAAGCTCCTCTAATTGAGGAACATATCCAATATTGCTCAATATTTTTGCATGGTTCTTTTTCCTAGCAGGGGATAAATTAGTAACTTTAACATTACCTATCCAATGTTTTTTATTAATCTGACAAGTTAAAACTCTTACTATCGTAGTCTTACCAGCGCCGCTAATACCGAACATTCCTATTATTTCTCCTGCTTTTACTTGAAAGGATACATCATAGATAACTTGGTTGTCTCCAAAATAAACATTAAGATTTTCAACATCTACCATTATCTCTGATAAATTATTGGAACTCACTGAGCTATACCTCATACTTTTTTCTTTTAATTGCTAAAAACGAAAGAAATATTAGAACCACACTAACAGCAAGCAAAGAAAAGAAATCAAAGCCTATCACTGACTTTCCTTTTGATAAGATACCTTTAATCATGGGTTCGCCATGCGACAGCGGTAAAATAAAAGCAATTGCTTGTAAGTATTCTGGCATTGATTCTATTGGGACAAACATTCCGCTCAATAATATTATAACAATAAAAGCTGCGAAAAATAGTTGATTAGCTTCCGTTTTTGTTTTACTTACGGTACTGATAAATATTCCTAAAGATATACCTATAAACCCTAACATGAAAAGTGCGATATATAAATCGACAACAGATCCAGCTACATACAGCCCATTGAACATTGCACTTGTTAGGATGAGAAATATTTGTAAAGCTAATATAATCGTGTAAGTAATGAATTTTGATATGAGTATTTCATATCTTTTTACGGGAGTGAGTAAGAGGCGAGGTATAGGCTTCTCTTGTACAACAACCAATATTGTAAGGACAGTGGTAATACCAAAAACCATAAAGGGAAATAAGGTAATCATGCTATAATTGAATCTGTAATTATAACCAGAAGGAACAGAATACTCATCATATTCCATTAGGACCATTTGAGGATCCAAATTATTATCTTCAACAAAAATCTCTATTGAATTTTCTACAGCGTTAAGCTTATCTTGAATATACATGATATTTGAAGTATCGGGAATGCATTCAATCATACCTGGAAGTCCTGTTGATAAAAATTCTGAAAACTCAACTGGAATTACAATAATGCATTCGATTTTACCTTGTTCCATATCTTCTCTTGCTGTTTCCATAGCATATTTATCCTTACTTCCATCATAAAACTCTACTAACTCTAGATATTTTGAATCCTCGACAGCATCAAGGTACATATCAGTATAATTATCCCAGGTAGTAATAATGGTTTCATTATCTTGAAGAAAATAGCTATTAGCATCATTACTAATCACAACTATTTTTACAGGAAGTACTTTTGTGGCACTTGTAGACATAGATGCAAATAACCAAATAATCATCGGTGGAAGTGCTAACGCAATAAATAAGTTAATTTTATCTGATTTTAATAATCTAAATTCTTTCTTAATTTGACTTATCAATCTTGAAATTCGATTTTTTAGTTTTGAGATTAGACTCTCATCAATACCTATGCTATTTTTATGACTAATCTCTTTATTCACAGGAAATTCAGACCTCCACCTTTCTAAATCTAAATGCAATATATGCCATTATCAGAAAAACAATTGAAATTAAATTTAAGCTTAAAATATGATAAAAGTCAATTGGTAAACCTTTTTTTGTAACATTAATTATGAGAGGGACCGCATGACTTAAAGGTAGAGAATTCACTATAACCTGCATAGCTAATGGTAGTTTTTCGATTTTAATGAATGAGCCTGAAAACATCATTAATGCTATAAAAAACATAATGTAAAGTTGGTTGGCAACCTGTTCTGTCTTGCTAATGGCTGAAATGAATAATCCCATACATATGCCACAGAATCCCGTGGCAAGCAAAATCACATAGAGATCAAACAAAGATCCTAAAGAATACATTCCAAATATGGCTGACATCGCAAATATAAGGGTAACCTGCAATACCATTATTATTGCATTTGCAATTAATTTACTTAAAAGGATCTCCTTTTTAGCTGTAGGGGTAAGCATCATGCGTGGTAGCGGCCCCTCAGACACAATTGATAAGGCAGTAAGATTCATTAATAATCCAACAATAAGCATTGAT
>Ga0114919_10002578_pt1 | contig 14674 bp, 18 predicted proteins | sample BlataG_FD_88682 | JGI IMG/M metagenome (GOLD analysis project Ga0114919, IMG submission 88682) | Deep subsurface microbial communities from Black Sea to uncover new lineages of life (NeLLi) - Black_00105 metaG | ecosystem: Environmental > Aquatic > Marine > Oceanic > Sediment | place: Atlantic... | reverse complement strand
TGAGGGGGAGTAATTTTTTTTTTTTAAAACTTTGGATGGGCTCTCCCCCCCCCCCCCCTCCATGTTTCCCTTCTCTTTTTTGGGGGGGGCGATGAGAAGAAAAACAGAAAATAAAACATCGACAATTCACCTGAGCAAAAAGGTCATGTTCAACAACAAGACAAAGGAAAGTTACGAGGTAGGAAATAGAATAAAAACCAAAACCATCCCCCGTTCTCTTCTCCCTTTCTTTTTTAAAACAACAACAATGAAAACAAGAAGTTTGCTACTACAAGTAGCAGTAGTATCTAAAATCCAGTATATTTTTTCCTAATAGCATCCATCACAGCCCCCAAATCTTCCTTCACTGCTACAGGTGGATTAGCATACTTAGAACTAAGCCCTGGCACCTCCTTTCCATGATATGCCACCTTGCTCTGGGCAAATTTCAACCCATGCGCAGTCGATACCACCACCGTCCTGTCCGATGGAGCAATCACTCCTCTTTCCCTCAATTTAATCAACGCAGCCAGTGCTACACCAGTGTGTGGGCAATTAAACATGCCTGTAAGATCAGCACGAGCTGCTGCATCCATCAGTTCTTCTTCCGTTGCCTCTTCCACAATACCGTTCGTCTCATTAAGCGCCAGCACAGCGCGGTCAATAGACACTGGGTCACCTATTTGTATGGCAGAAGCAAATGTAGTCTGTGCTTTCACTGGCTTGAAGTTCTCAAATCCTGCCTTGTATGCCATATATAATGGATTAGCATTAGCAGCTTGGGCGCATACCAGTCGGGGAAGTTTGTCGGTCAATCCTAGATCCTTGCACATTTTAAATCCCTTGTAAAATGCGTAAATATTACCCAAATTGCCTCCTGGGATGATAACCCAGTCTGGCACTTCCCAATCAAATTGCTGAAGGATCTCAATGGCTGCAGTCTTTTGACCTTCCAGTCTCAAACTGTTCATGGAGTTAGCCAGGTAGATGGGGGAGGTGGCAGTGACACCCTGAATGAGCTTCATGCACCCGTCGAAATCTGTGTCAATACTGAGAACCAAGGCACCGTTGGCGATTGGTTGGACGAGTTGAGCTAGAGAAATTTTGTCTGCTGGTAGGAAGACAATGGAGGGGATGCCAGCAGCTGCACAATAGGCAGAGAGTGCTGCTGATGTGTCACCCGTGGAGGCGCACCCGACTGCTTGTACTGCATCTGGTTTAATCTTTCTGAGTCTATTCACTTGAGAGACCAAAACAGTCATCCCAAGATCTTTGAAGGATCCAGTGTGGGAGTTACCGCATTGCTTTACCCAGAGGTCTTTCAAACCGAGCTCTTTTCCGAATCTCTCAGCCCAAAACAGGTTGGAATTGCCTTCAAACATGGAAACAATGTCTTCGTCGCTAAGTTGGGGGAGAACCCACTCCTTTTTAGACCAAACACCGGATCCAAAGGGCCATTTAGTAGTGCCAATGCGGCTGTCGAATAGCTTCTTCCAGTACGCAGCGTCGTAATGAGCTAGGGCTGCCATGTCGTGTTGAACGTCTAACAGACCGCCTTCGGCTGACCTATAGAGGACATCGTCCAGATTATATCTTTCACCGCTGCTGGCTCCAGAAGCAACATTTTTAAAGGGTACATAGCTGGCATTGAAAGTGCTGGCTCCTGGAGTGGGAGCTGGTATATATAGAAGGGGAAGAAGAGGAGGAGAGAGGTTAGAAAGGCGAGGAAGAGAGGAAGTGGGGACGACAGGAGAGAGAGATTTGAGGATTAAGGAGTGCTTTTCCTTCGGTAAGACACGCCAAGGAGCGATAATTTTTACGTGAAGGTGAGATATACAGAGAGCACAATTTGGGTAGTAAAAGGGGTGGCGGAACTTACCTCTTTGAGTGGCGTCTTTCCTGATATCCCCAGCTTCGACTGGGGATGCAGTGGCTTGAGGAGCAGGTACACGTTGAGTGGGAGCTCTGGGTGGTTTGGAAGACTTAATCGCATCTGTCTGACCAGAGCTCAGTCTTTGGCTAAAGCTCTGGAGTTTCATGCTATGCATTTAAAATCGCTGTGTTAGAGAGATGATGAGAGAACTCGCTTAAGACACACTTTCGAATTTGAATAATGATCGAATTCTTGAAACAATGCGCCACTAGACAACGACACATGCGCTTAATTTAATGCTTTTCCTATCCTTCCAGTCTGCTGACACGGTCGTCTCCCTCACGTCCTACTTTTCCATCTCCAGTATGACAGTCAATGCCTCATTGTTATCGAAACATACATAGCATAGCATTTGAATCCATCCAAACACGGCACACTGACTGCATTAATCCAACGAGCCCAGTCAGAGGGACCTTCATCACAAGATTGAACAAAAAAAAGTGTTCAAGTCAAACACTGTTTTTAGAGACTAAAGTTCTGACAGATTGCATCCAAGACTCATCAATCTTCGTATCAGTAGCGAGACTGCTCCACATTCCAGTCATTCACCATGCAGCCAAGGATAACCTCGCAACGGGGATGCCCACGCCAGCAGACCACCAGCACAGTCTGCTCAACCACCTCCACTTCAGGCCGCCCTCTCCATGCATCCTTCACATCCTCCTCCTCTTTCACAATTATAACAACACAAACAAGAAGCAGAAGATATAAATCAATAGCACATCCACAGCATTCAAATCCTGGCAATGAAGAAGAAGTAGCAAGATTACAACAAGGTGACGCTTTTGCTGAACTCGTCCGAATGGCCATTGAAAAAGATCCCTCCTTGGCATCCCGAGCTGCCTCTGGAGCTGCTTCAGTCATTGGCCCTTCTTCTAATTCTTCTGCTCTTCCAAACTCCAATAAACCACCCTGGCTACGTCAAAAAGCTCCCCAGGGAGAGCGATTTGAATACCTCAAGGGTCAGATGGGAGAGCTCCGTCTCGCCACTGTGTGCGAAGAAGCGCAGTGCCCCAACATTGGTGAATGCTGGAACGGCGGTGATCAAGGAATAGGTACTGCTACTATTATGTTATTAGGTGACACATGCACCAGAGGATGCAGATTCTGTGCTGTTAACACATCCCAAACCCCACCTCCACCTGATCCCGACGAGCCAATCAACACCGCCAAGGCCATATCCGACTGGGGCGTCGGATACGTCGTCCTTACTTCAGTAGACCGAGATGACCTCCCTGACGGTGGTGCCAGCCACTTTGCCGAGACTGTAAAGTCCCTGAAAGCCCTCAGACCAGATATCTTTGTAGAATGTCTGACCCCAGATTTCAGAGGAGATTTAGAAGCAGCAAAACTGCTGGCCAGGAGCGGCCTCGACGTTTTTGCCCACAACTTGGAGACGGTAGAACGCCTTCAAAAACGAGTCAGAGACCCAAGAGCTGGCTATATCCAGTCATTAGAAGTACTAGCAGCAGCTAAAAACTCAGGAGCCAAGGTTCATACCAAATCCTCACTCATGTTGGGCTTGGGAGAGAGCGATGCTGAAATTGAAGATGCCATGTGCGACTTGAAGGATGCTGGCGTTGATATTCTTACTTTTGGTCAGTACCTACAACCGACGCCACATCATTTAGATGTAGTAGAGTTTGTGACTCCAGAAAAATTCGACCATTGGAGGAGGTATGGTGAGGATGTGGTTGGCTTTAAATATGTGGCCTCGGGTCCATTGGTGAGGTCTTCGTATAGGGCAGGGGAGTTTTACATAGAGGCCATGTTGAGGGAGGGGTCAGAGGCAGCGAGGCCGGTGGTTAATGTGGGAGGAGAGGAGATTTCTGTACCTCGGTTTTAGAAGAAAAATAAAATATAATAGAAAGGGTGGGAAGGGAAATTGATAGCGTGTCTATTTGTGTGGCTGTTTTACACATATTATGATGAAATAGTAGAGTGTGCGATAAGAGTACTCTGTCTCTGTCTAATGTGAGAAATATTTAAAAAGCACGAGCTCCTACTGAATCTAGTTTCACCACTTTAGCAGAGTTGACTTGCAATCCACCTTTACTTTTAAACGCCTCCACCATTGCCTCCTTGACCCTTTCCCCCACCTCTGGATCGCTCACCACCGCCACTGCAGTGGGCCCCGCTCCACTGATAGTACACCCATACGCACCTGCAGCCTTTGCTGCCTCTTTAACTGCAGAGAATCCAGGGATGAGCTTCCCTCTAACTGGTTCTACAATGACATCGGAATCTAGAGCAGCTCCTAGTAGAGCAATGTTTCCCAATGTGATGCCAGCAACGAGAGCGCCACCAGCAGCGCAGTTTTTGACTGCTGATGACATTGCTACTTCTTTGGGGAGTGCAGCACGCATTTGAGCTGTAGGGGCTTCGAATAAGGGGTTGACGAGTACAAACCATAAATCTGATGACGATGATGATGACGAAGACGAGGATGATGGTTCTGGTCCAAATGGCAGTTGGAGGATGTCTAGAGGGAGATCAGGTTGACACGTTCTAATGAGGACAAAATCACCTAAAATAGCTGGAGCAATGTTATCTGCATGATAGCCAGATACTGCTGCCTCTGAAGCTAATCCTGCCGGTATCAACTGAGTTTTAGTTAATGTATTGCCAAATAGAGCATTGACTGCCACTGCTCCGGCTGCTGCTGAGGCTGCACTGCTGCCCATGCCAGAGCCCAAAGGGAGGCCTTTTTTGAGAGAAAGACCAATGCCACAAGAAGGCATTGCACCCATCAACCTGAGGGTTTCTGCTGCTGCAATGCCTACACAGTTATCAGATGGTATAAGGGAGAGTCTACCATTGTCACCCTCGATGCTTTCTATGATGAGGGTGCCTGGCGGTTGGTTTGGAAGGGCCCTAGCAACGACGACATCACCATCTCCGTCGACTGCACATCCCAACCAATCGAAGCCTGGACCCAAGTTAGCGACGGTTGCAGGTGCGAATGCCGCTACTTCTTTCTCTGCGGGGTCTATGTTGGCTTTAGCTTGTGCTGCTCTTGGAGTCAACCTGTTGTTAAGATGGCACGGTTTTGTGGTGATGATCACTGGCTTCCTACATCCGATACTATTTAAATTGAATATATGCTGCATGATTGTATATGATTGGTAAGTATCGCCTTCAAATATCCTTGTTTGCTTTGCCAAATAATACAAAACAAAGAGATGCAATTTCAATTTCAAATAGTATGCATCAATTGGAGTTGCGATGCGTATTATTTACTTATCTGCAAGCATCTAAAGATCAAGAAATGAATGCAATACTAGGCTGGCTATACTTCTCCACACTTTTATGCTACTTCAACTGCTCCTAGCAGACCCGTTCATCGAGCTATTGTCCTTCACAGTTGCTTCATCTTTTGCACCAATTGGTTTATACCTATCTGAGGTCTATAGCGGACTATGTGTTTGAATGTCAACATCACACACTTCATCCAGTTCGGTGCAAAACTAGTGCCAAAGTAAGCTGGCCATTCCTTAATTTGCTAGCTTAACAACCAACACTATGGCGTCCCATGCAAACCATCAAAGCCACATAATTCTTCTTTGTGATGGTTCAGTTGATGAATCACGCAAAGGTTCCCCCCAAGGTAATAAAAATCGAAGGCAAAGATTTTGTCATGACCACTCTCAAAGGCTATTTGTAGATCGGCCCAATTCTCTTTTTGAGCGCCCTTGCCAAGTTTTAGAGCAGTATAAAAACCTAATAGGATCCATTTTCAAGCCGCAATTACCAGGGCTGTCCGTCCAATTGGCCTTCCAAGCATCTCTCACATCTCCGTCACTCATCTCCCCTCCCCCCCTCCCCTCCCCCCCCCCTCCTCTTCATCTACACAACAACAGGTCATATTGGACCTGGGGTGGTCTTCATCATCTGGGGCAGCTGGTGGATCTTTGCATCTATATTACGCTTCATCCATTCTCTACAATCACCATCATCATCAAAACATCCTCAGTTTCACTCATCAGCTTGGTACCCCATCATCACCCCCTTCCACTGCCACCGTAGGTACAAGTACATCTTTCTTCTACTCCACTACTTGGAACCTCTTCTCAAAGTCCTTGGACCTATAATAATGGTTTCATTGGAGCTATACTTCGATCATCCTCAGTTTAGGTCACTCTACTGCCCTGCTGGTACTCAATTTGGGGGGAGGTTTGATGTGAGTCATTTGAATAACTGGCAACATGCAGCTTCGTATCCTGCCTTCTTCTTGGCTGGGGTGATAGATATTACTCAGGCAGTGTTGTTGTCGTCATTAACAGGACAAAGAGAAGGATGGTCAGTGGGATCAACACAATATGCTAATGCTAATTATAATTCTGCTCCCAGTTCTTCTCTTGCTGCTCCACCTAGAGCTGGTCAGGCAGCCATTGCACTGGCATTCTCAACAATGTCGTTTCTAATGGGAACACATGAAAAACACGAGCCTCTGGATGCAATGATGCACTGGTGCCTCTTTTTTGCAATGTCTCTAGCAACAGTATTATGCTTTGTAGAATTGCATGCTCCAAATAATCCAACTGTATCTATTACCAAAGGAGCAGCGACTGTTTTGCTAGGTGCTTGGTTTTGTGTTGTTGCTCGTACCATGTTTCATAATGATGATAATAACGATCATGAAAATGGTAGTAGTAGCAGCAGCCTTCCTCAATAAAGCACTGAGTATCATGGTGGAGTGATGTTTACTCCAGTTTTGTTTTCGTCCCTGGTAGTATTGGTACTATTTTGTACTCTGGTAGTGTTTATTGTTCTACTATTGCTGCAGAGAAGGTTCCATTTTGTTGATAAGCTCGTAGATGACTATGGTACTGCTGCTTTTACTGAAGGCAATACATATACATCTAACACTACAATAAGAGATGATAATATAATGCAGTACTGTTTGGTAGATACTTCCCAAGATAGAATAGACAAAGCTGCACTGGCAATGGAAATGAATGCATCAAAGGACAGGCAGCATCACCAGACACAATGGCAGTACCACCCTACTTCTCCTAGTCATCTTTGTGATAGATCAAGTATGTTTTCAGAAGATAGTGCTCAAGTATCTGACAATGAGAAACAATTGAACAACAACAACAACAGCAGCAGCAGCAGCAATCATCATCGTCGCAATCATTATGAAAGAGATGGTAGTTTTGAAATGGCTAGGTTGGGAGATAAATATCATCATCAACGTGTTAATAATGTTGTGTGATGGTATATATGTAGTCAGTATGCATAGTGCATAACATAAGGAAAAAACTTTACTTACTCATAAAAGTACTAGTACTACTATTATGTTGATTCCAAGTTTACAAATACCTAAGCAAACCTACTATGAATGTCACTTTCAATTTCTACATGTAGAGCTATACCTTCCTGTCATTAATATAGTTAAGTATAAGGGTTTATGAATATCAACTATTTCATGTATTATCTGTCTTTTTTTCTCCTCTGTTTTAAAAAATCGGTTTAAACTTAACTAAGCTCCAGTAAAGAAGAGAAGAGAAACAATCAAACCCCAAAAGTATTCCCATTTTTGAAATCAATAATAACATTAAATTCCTAATTTAAGAATACTTCTACTCCTCCTTCTTATCATTACTATTCCTATCAGGACTAGGACACCTGCTATTCATAGCAGAGTCCAGATCCCCTCTCCCCAGCTGCTTGGCATACTTACACATGGTAGATGTATACGCCTCGTTAGCAGGAGCAGCTCCTTCTCTGGTAGGACGGTGCATCCTGCTCCATGGCCCAACAGCAGGATCAGTAAGAAACTTCCAAACAACCCAGCACCAAGAGTTATGGTGATATAATGGCTCATAATACTCTGGAGCAATCTTTCTGAGTCTGTGGAGCCTGGTGTGAGGGATTTGGGGGAAGTCATGGTGTTCATTGTGGTAGCCGACATTGTAGGAAAGGGCATTGAGAGGACCATAGTAAGAGTAGGTTTCTTGTCCCTTTTCAAACATGTAGTGCTCTGCAAGGAGATGGCCAGCCATGGGGTGGAGACCACCCCCCATAATTGAGCCAGCCAGCAAGTAGACCAGTGGTTTGAGTCCCCCCAAGTAGAGGATCAAGAGATCAAAAGAAATGACAACAACCCAGTTGACAATGTCGGCGGTACTAATATTCTTGGGGCGGACAACAAGGGGTCTGACTCCATATACCAAGATATAGAAGAAGCCGTAGACAGCTTTAGCAAGCGTGGAGGTGATCCAGGTTGATTCAAAGACGGTTGGGAGATCAACATCTCCTCCATCTACGCCCAAGAATAAATGATGATCATGGTGGTATTCACGAAACTTAACTGCGACTGGAACTATCAGTGGTAGATTGGCTGCAAGAGCTAGTAATTTGTTGTAGAATGGTTTTCTAAAGGCCAAGAAGTGGCTGATTTCGTGCTGAGCTGTGAAGAGGTTTTGGTTGAAAGTGCCGCTGATGACGTAAGCGGCAATCCAGAGTTGCCACCAAGGCCAGTCCTTAACAATGTATGCCATGGTGAATTGGATGAGGATGACAGAACATACCTGAAGAACGAGGAAGGAGGAATGGGGTGAGTTGAAATAGAGGAAGGGTGTGTGATGTCAAAACAAACAATCCAGAGTGAATGCTGGCGTTGACGGGGTTGTGCTGGCAACTCTAAACAGCCGTCGAAATGGAGGTATTGTGTGTTCCACTCACCACCCATGCGGTTTTGTGGTCATATCCATATAGTTTCCTGACTTGCTCGCCATATTTAGCCAAGATTTCTCTTCTGCGAATAGCATGTGGTTCTCCATTAGCTACCCATAAAAACTTCTGTCCAGCCGCCGTTTGCATTATTTGCTGTGGATCCATCTTCATGGTGGCGATCTATTTTAGGAAATCCCCAAAAGAGAACACAAGTGTCAGCAACAAGACCAAACTTCACTGATTTCTAATTAAATCGTTGAAGAAAAAACTCGGGCTTTTAGGACTATTAAACAAGAGAAATCAGCTTGTATCATACGTTAAGTGTGATCAGTTCTAAATACTATATTTTCATTATCGAACAGTACCTTCCCTCCTTTTATTCCAAAACCATGGCGCCGGCGCCGGTGCACGAAGACTGCCACCCGTCTCTCTCTCTCCCAATCACAAAACCTCCACTTCAGCTCCATTCACACATTCTTCCACAGCATTAGCTGCATCCATCAACCCTTCTGTCATCAGACCCTGCCTCAGCTCATCCACCTCTTCTTTCCCAATCTTATAAGGAGAATACTTCTCTCCAGGAAATACCCCTCCTTCCACATCCCGAGCATACTCTGTCAATGCTGCTTGAATAACAGCGCCCACCTGGGCATATTGCTTGCAAAACTTGGGCGTTACTTTAGCGTGATGCGGATGCTGCATCATTCCTAATAAATCGTGGTAAACCAACACTTGTCCGCTGCAATTGGGTCCGGCTCCGATGCCAATTGTAGGGATGGACAGCTGTCTTGTCACCGCTGCTGCTACCACTGCTGGAACACATTCTAATACTACTGCAAAGCACCCTGCATCTTGTAGTGCACGTGCTTGTTTGATCACAGACAGTGCTTCTGATGCTGATTGAGCTGCAGGACGAAATCCACCTAGGACTGATATCGCTTGAGGAGTGAGCCCAACATGTCCCATAACCGCCACTCCAGACTGTACAACCTTCTCCACTGCTTCTACTCTACTGGGAAACCCCCCCTCTATCTTAACAGCATCCATCTGCCCCTCTTTCATCATTCTAATAGCAGAAGCTACTGCTTGCTGCGGAGATTCTTCAAAGCTACCAAATGGCATGTCGCCAATTAAAAATGCCCGCCTTGCCCCTCTGGCCACTGCTTTGCAGTGCAGTAGCATCTCATCCATCGTGATGGGCAATGTGGTATCGTGGCCATGTACTACCATGGCTACAGAGTCGCCTACTAGTAGCATATCTATGCCTGCATTATCTACGTGGACTGCTGAGGGGTAATCATAGGCTGTGACCATGGAGAGGGGACGGCCTTGGGTGAATTTGGAGCGGAGGGTGCGAAGAGTAACTCTCTTAGGGGTGGGGGAGGTGGGACCTCCATAGATGGTGTTTTCTGGTTTGTTGGACAGATGTCTAATTAATGATAGTTTTGTCATTGTTGTCGATGATGACGATGGTGGTGGTGGTGGTGAGGTCATGGTGGTGATGTCTGTAGAGGTATTGTAAGTGTAGAAAGAGGTGAGAAAGAGAGTCGTAGAGCGGATGGGCGGGGAGGGGGATGATTGGGGTTTGACTTACGTGCAGTGTGCATCAAACAAGACGAAAACTGTGGAAAGGTATGCAATCGTGTCTCTATGTGACACCTTGCTATTTTCAAGAGGTTTGAAAGGAGATAAGTCGATTGCATCTTCAATCACACTTATTCTGATCACTTTTCCAAACAATACAGCCTACCGATTGTTATTTAACGATCTCTACGTATCTGGTGCTGTTACATAATGTACCGCATTCGTCTCCAAAAGCTGCTTACTACTATGTAAAAGCGCTTTTCGCTCCTTCACCGCTCCCTCTCTGCCCTTCGACTTCACCCTTCTCACAAAAATTAACACACATACATCCCATCTCTCACATCCCAGCCTCTCCAGGGGTCTTAGTCACCAAACTCAGCGCATGTATGGGAGCCCCCATCTCTTCATCCAATATTCCATATACCAATCTATGTCTCTTTACAGACGACAATCCCTCAAACGCAGCGCTCACAACTTCAATAGTGAAATGTGTCTCTCCTGAATAATTAGCAGTGCCTTTGTATCCACCATGGCCTGCATGCTTTGAAGAATCATCTAAGATATTGAGCTTAGCTGGTTGCAGCTGTTCTTGGAGCTTTTCCTTTACTTTATCTGCCACAGGAGTGTTGGATGATGTTGGGGAGGAGGAGGAAAGCGTTGATTCATTTGTTGATGGTTGTGCTGCTCCTGCTCCTGCTGCTGCTGCTGCTGTTGTTGTTGTTTGGTCTTGTGCATTACTACCACTACGAGATCCATAACCATCACTACTATTATTTTTATCTATTTCTTGCTGTTTCTGTTGCAGCAGCAATTCTAAAGCCTTGGCTTGCATTAACTTAAACATATTCAAAAAGCCGTTATTTCTAGAAGGTGTCAGTGCTTGGGCTAGGCCCAATGAAGCTATGAAATCAGGCTGTACCTTTACTATCTCTTCTGGAGTCAGTCCACTAAGACCTTGGACCAACAATGCAGCCAGTCCCTTGGTGAGCTGAGAGTCAGAATCTGCTTTCCAGTAGATATTACCATCTTCAGGTTTAAGAGTGGGGACGACCCATACCTGACTGACACAGCCTTTGACTTTGTTTTCAGGGACGTGGTCTTCATCTGGGAGGGTTTCTAGTTTTGTGGCGAAGAATAGAAGTTGCTTGTAACGAGCCATCGGGTCTGGGACTGCTTGGAAGGAGGAGACAAGTGAGGCGAGAGAGGGTGGGAGGTTGCTGGTCGTTGCTGAGGCTGAGCAGACTTGTCGATTCTTCTGTGAGGATGATTTGGTGGGAGCGAAAGTAGTCAGGGTACGATTGATATGATAATATTGGGGCATCAAGACATCACGTACTCGTCTATAACTAGCCGAATATGGCTTGCTTTGAATACATTGAAAGATTCTAGCCTTGGATGACTTGAGGCCTCCAATTGGCTTGATACTATTAGTGTGCAACATGTTCAAATCAAACCAACCCGTTGAAATTGTGAACTTATTACAATCTCACAGTTAAGATCTATCTGAAGAGAAATTGCTTCCCTTATCACCCTCGGCTAAGGACTTCCTCACTTCCGCCTCGGTGCTGCTGCCGCTCCTTCTCCTCCTTGTTGTTGAGCTTCAGGAGGCGGTGGTGCTACCATCCTATTTAACACTATAAGACCTAGTGGAAGCACCAACATCCAATTCTTTTGCAGCCATGTCTTATCATCAGGAGGAGGAGATTGCTTCCTTCTCCTCTTCCCTTCCCCACCTCCCTCCTCCTCCCCCTCCCCCTCCTCCTCATAATCATCCTGAGCAAATGGGCTGGCCTTTTTATTGCCAGAATTACTAGCTGATGATAATGCATCAAATATTTCCTTGACTTGTTTCATCGTAATGGTGTTGGCTGATGCAGGATGAGTTGTGTAGACTTTTGAAATAGAGGTTGGGATGGTGATGGTGGTTGCTTGTTGTAGTTGTTGTTGTGTGAGCTTTGCTTTGGAGCAAGAAGGGAAAGAAAGAGCGACTGGTGTAGCTTCATCCTCTAAGTGTAGTGTGACTTCACCTGACCAGCAAGGTGCTGGTATGGAGGTTTGTATATTGGGGTGATTTGCCAAGCGAACGTAGACAAGACCGTCTGAAGTGGCAGTGGTGTGTTGGGCATCTTTGGCGTCGTCAGAGACATCTAAGACTTGGCCATCTGGGGTTAATTCAGTCCATCCCGCAATTGTCCAGTCTGAGCTTTGTCCTAGTGATATCTCGAAATTGAGTCTAGCTTGGCAAACTACCGCTACAAGAAGGATCAGAAGTAGTCTGATCATTTTGGATGCAGAGTTTTGAGGGAGAAAGTTGTTTTCAATAGATAGGTTGACGATGTGGATCTATTCTGGAGACCTTGTTGCAAACAGTCAAAAGAAACGGAACACTCATCAAGCCTCAATGTTTTCCATCTCTCTTATCCCTCCTTGCTTCTCCTTCTTCGTATCAAGTTACATGCATTGAGTTTGGTCATGTACATTTCAAATAGCAGCTCTCCATCACCCATTTACCCCCTCCCCCCTCCCCCCCCAAGCACTCTCTACTTATACTGTCTACTTCCCAAAGAGATAGCCAACAAAGCCATACGCACATACAACCCATTTGTTGCCTGCCTAAAATAAGCAGCTCTAGGATCACTATCAACGTCAGGAGTAATCTCATCAACCCTAGGCAGAGGATGCATCACCACTGCCTCCTTTTTCAATAACTTCATCAACTCTCTATCGATGATATACTTCCCTTTAGCCTTCTCATAATCCTCCGGCCTATCTTGGAATCGTTCCTTTTGAATACGAGTCTGATACAAGACATCCACGTCAGCAGCTACTGCTTTCAAGTCGTCAACTTCCTCCCACTCGATGCCTTCTTTTGTTAGGAATGTCTTGATGTTGTCCTTCATTCTGACGATATCTGGAGCTACAAAATACATTTTGACATTCTTGTACATTGAAAGGACGTATGCAAGGGAGCGGACGGTTCTACCGTTGGCCAAGTCACCAATCATGCCGATTCTAAAGTTGTCGAGTCTGCCGATTTCTCGCTTGATGGTGTAGACGTCGAGCAAGGCTTGGGTGGGGTGTTGGCCTGGACCGTCACCTGCGTTGATGATTGGGACACTTGCTACTGTTGCTGCTCTGCGCGCTGAGCCTGCTAAGAAGTGCCTGAGGACGATACAGTCTGCATAGCCTTCTACAGTTCTGATGGTGTCCTCAAGTGTTTCTCCCTTGGCAGCAGAGGAGTACTCTCCAGCGCTTTCAGTTGAGAGAACGGTGCCTCCAAGACGGGCCATTGCACTTTCAAAAGAGAGTCTTGTTCTAGTGGAAGGTTCGTAGAAGAAAGTGGACATGATGGAGCCTTGCAGTTGGAAAGATTCAGGGGAACCAGGCTTGATACCTTCCATGTCGATAGCGACGTTGAAGATGTAGTCGAGAGCGGCCTGATCGAATTGTTGCGCTTCGATGACGTGTTTGAGTGGGTCTGCCAGCCATAGAGATGAAGATCGGGTAATGATGCGATGGTGGCTGATGGGTTTTGGATTAGAAGGTGCCACAAACGGCCTTGCTACTACTATTTTGTTGGCTTTGATGGTGGTCATCGCTACAAACGTATCGGGAAAATATTAAGGTACAACAAAATCAAAGGGTTTGAAAGTAGATGTTGATGTGGAATTGTTTGAATTATAGTGTCTTGGCCCAGTTTTCAGTTTTTGAATATTTCACAGCGAACGACGGTGCAGGGATTTCCTGATGAACAAAAACGATCGCTCTCGACCCTTTCTGCTCAAAATTAAACTTTTATCACAATATATATAGATGCATTGATTGCTTGAAACCACCAATATCCCCCGTTGCTGCAATTGTCGGACAAGACTGACAGGGGGTGGGAAATATTAAAAAAACAAAATGTCCCAGCCAAACTTCCCACCAAAACGGTGTGCAGAAAGCTGTTTAGACTATTTAACACTAGAACTTGTCAGACATTATAAATCAGAACAATCGGGACCCCCCATGCCAGGAGCAATCGAGGCAATTGGCCAGAGAGTCGGTGCCGCTCTCGTCGAGCGTTGCCTCTTCGACCGCCCTCCTCTCACCGAACAACTCGACATCATGAAGTTCATTTGCAAAGAATTCTGGACAGAAGCATTTAGAAAAAGCATAGATAACCTTAGAACCAACCATAGAGGCACATTTGTCCTTAGAGACACCCAATTCAAATGGCTCACTAGGCTCAGCCAAAATATGATGCCAGCAGCCATGGGTCAACCCCTCCCTCCAGCCATCCCCAAATCAGACCTGTCAAAAGACTTTTTAATACTACCATGTGCTATTGTTAGGGGTGCATTGCTTCATTTAGGATTAGATGCCACTGTCACTGCAGATGCTACTCATTTACCTCAGTGTGATTTCACTGTTGTCCTCAAGCAACGATAGCACTACTACTACTGATCATTTTGATGGTGGTGATGCTGTGTGTGTGTGTGTTTGGTGGTGGTGGTG
>Ga0114919_10002577_pt1 | contig 14677 bp, 19 predicted proteins | sample BlataG_FD_88682 | JGI IMG/M metagenome (GOLD analysis project Ga0114919, IMG submission 88682) | Deep subsurface microbial communities from Black Sea to uncover new lineages of life (NeLLi) - Black_00105 metaG | ecosystem: Environmental > Aquatic > Marine > Oceanic > Sediment | place: Atlantic... | reverse complement strand
ATTAAGATCGCCTTCTTATCCTCCAGGTCAATCTTCACATCCCCCGATTTCTTCCATGGAGTTTTAACTATCTTAATCATTATGTCCCAGTCTCGCAATCTCAAGATGCCCTGCCACTTTCTGAGGTTCCCTTCTACCTCGCTTTCGCTGACTTTCACCATGTTGACCTCCTGCTATGATACTGTAGGATAGAAAGTGATCTTAGATCAATCTTTTTGCTCTCCACTATGTTGGAACAGCGGCAGAGAAAATGATCTATCGAAAATCTCATCATCTGATGAATCTAAGTATGTAATCATTCACGGTTTGCAGGAGTCTCTCTTCTAATTCAATATGATAATGTTCTGCTAGTACAAAGATTGTGTAAAGCATGTTTGAAAGATCCTTAGCTAGCGTCTCCTTCGTTCCAGATTTCTCTGTGGATCTAGGATCCTCCAACGCCTTGACTGCTGAGGCTACTTCTCCCGCTTCTTCGAGCAGATCCGTAACAGTCACAAAAAGTGTCCATCTTTCTCCTCTCTCAGGTTCAAGATTGTCATTGATTTTCCTAAAGTTCTTCCAACAGATGTGCTGAGCATCACGTAAGGTAACAGCCAAATAAGTCACCAGTTTTGAATTGGGTAAGCATGCTTAATAGCTACTGGGTTTCGGATTTAGATCTTGACCTATCGACAGAAGATACTCGCGAGAAACTTGAATTTGATACTGCTGAATTTCACGATCCCTCTATTTTATGGACCGAACAAGCATTGACCTTTTTTTCTTTGCTCATCAATCCACGCTTTGAGTCCAATCTCCTTCATTCTCTTTAAATTCTCTACAGTTCGCTTATGATGAGGAACGTCATCAGAGCTAAATTCATTCAAGATTGAACATGGGAAATCTCTGCACTGAAAACAAGGCTGAAGCTCTTTCTTCTTGGCGCAGAGCATCATCTTGCAGTCGGAACTCCAATGTGTGTCAAGAGAGTTTCTACATCCATCACACCTGATCTGATCTGGCATTAGAGTCTCATTGCGTTCTTTACTAAACCACTCTAATATCTCACCCATCAGCTTTTTGTTACCATGACAGGCTTCATATATATCGCATTTTGCGCAATTCAAACCACAAACCGGAATATCCCATTTCGCCTTTTCTTCAATCTTCATTTTTCAATCCTCTTACCAGCGTATCACAGGAATTGTATGAGCAATATTAATAGACATTCTTCCACTATTAGGAGGCGAACCTGTCTAATGTTCTATTGAATGGTAGGGGAACGATTTGGGAATAGGAGTTAGAAACTTGAGAAGTCAACGAATTGTCTCTTCAGGAGGCGTAATCTTCAGAACTACGAATGGAACGTTTGAGGTGGCCTTAATCTCCCGGGGTAAGCTTTGGTGTCTGCCAAAAGGTTTGATTGAGGCATGTGAAACCGCTGAGGAAACTGCTCTGAGAGAAATCAGAGAAGAAACCGGACTTACAGGTGAAATCTTAAAGAAGATCGGAAAGATCCATTATGACTTCATAAAAGAGAAGCACTTCTTCAAGACTGTTCACTTCTACCTTCTGAAATTCATAGAGGGCTCCATAAATGATCATGATTATGAGGTCGACACAGTGAAATGGTTTCCCATATCTAACGGTCTTCAGATTCTAACATACCCTAACGAAAAAAGAATCTTAGAGAAAGCAAATAAAATATTAAGACAGGAACATCCGCTGTGACTGCGTGTGCGAACACTGTGGTGATTAGTTTACACTAACTCGTTTGATGAGAGTAGGCGGTGTAAACTTGATCCCGTATCTTATCAGTTCCTCCCTGATCAGAGAAGGCGAACTCAGCAACTTCCTGATCCCGTTAACATGAGCTGCTCCTGTTAAAGCCAATACTTCTATACTGTTACCCTTGTCTAGTTTCTGGGTCACAATCCACGCTAGCCTAGCGGCCATCAGCGCGTTTCGCTCATCAATTAAAACCCGCCAGACATGGGGAGCCCTTGCACGTAAGACCTCAAGCCTCTTCTCGTGACGATTCATAACCTCGTCTTTGAATCCTTTCTCCCACAGCCATACTTCATTATCAACTCGACGGGTGAATGGAAAATCTGCAAAAGAAAGCCAGAATCGAGAAGGAGGTGTCAAGCTCCTGACTCGAGTTGAAATCTCCCTCTCAGACATATCGATGAGCCAAATATTCGCGTCCACATTGCCCAAAGCATCAGTTGCACCCACGAACTCACATCTTCCTGCACAGCCTAATCGCTTAGAACAGTGAACACATCGACTACTCAAGAGTTGAAATCTATGTATGTCAAGTTCTATAGCCAAGTCGGTCGGCTTCAAGTTCCTTACTGTATCGTAAGCTTCAAGCAGGCTACGTCTTGTGAAGTGGGCTGTGCCTAGCATGTTGACATAATTGTTGTGGTCTACATCGATGATCTCGGTTTCCATAATAGGCGGCTTCTCCTACTATTCGATCTTTATAGTACGCTTCTCGTCTTCTTTGCGCGTTTGAATCTTAGGGATGCCGATCTTCAATACGCCGTTTTTGCAGGTCGCAGTGGCTTTTTCAGAGTTGAGATTCGCTGTCTGAAGCTTTAATCTCTTGTAGAAATCCTTGGCTTTCACCTCGAGGAAACCCTCTGAGATATCAAGTTGAATGTCTCCCTTGTCGACGCCTGGCATCTCAATGTAGATTTTAACGTTGTCTTTCTCGTCGAAGACATCAGTTAGAGGTTCACGTTCTTCTTTTGTCGCAGTCTTCGGTATGTTTGTAGGATTGGCGCTGAATCGAAACGTTCCTTGGGCTACGTAACCTTTCATTCCAGGCCTATCTATAGGTCTAATCTTCCAGTTGCCTTTGAGTTTGCCGCTCTTGATTTCTTCTTCAAAACGCTCTATCTCTCTGAACATTCGCTGTATCAAGCGATTGTTGAAGCTGTCGCGGTCTCTGAAGAAATCATCATATTCAAAGTAGTTCAATCTTTCACCTCCCCTCAATATTTTCCAACATTTCTCGTAGGTGCCTCAATACCAAGTTGACCATAAAACTGGCTTCTCCGAATTCTGAGCAGTGATATCTCCCGTTGGAGCCTTTCTTGAGGAGTCCACATTGCTGAAGTTTTCTTGTGCTTTCCCAAACTAGTTTGGGGTTGAGATCTAGGTCTTGAATGAATTCTGAGAATCCCTTCGTCAAATCTTCTTCTTCTATCAGAAGTTTCATCATCATCAATCTGTTTCTGTGTGAGAGGGCGTCAAAGAGTCTGGAGAAGCTGTGGAAGTCTTGTTCGATGAATGCTATTTCGTCTCTTAGACTGTTTTTTTGCCATTCTTCTCTTGAGAGGGGTACTTCGAAGACTATCTCGTTGCTTCTTGTCAATACTAGTTTCATGTTTGCTAGTGGATTTGTTGTTTTTCTGGCAGGTTTATGTGGTGTTGTTCTTGTTTGGTGGTCGATTGATAGGCAGATTACTTCGTCGAAGAATTTTTCTAGATCTAGTATTTTTTCAAGGGTGCAGGGTTTGCATTCTATTGCAACTCTGCGGGTTGGGTTCCATCCGACGATGTCGATTCGGTGGTTTTTGAGTTGGAATTTTTCGTATATCTCTGTGTTTGTGAATCCTTTTTCTTCTAGGATGGCTTTAGCTTGTCTTATGGGTTCTGTGTTGCTTGGCATTGGGTTTTTTCTTCCATATGTTTATTACCGTTAGGTAATAATAGCTTACCGAAAGGTAATATTTAAACGTTGTGAAAAACGATTTAAGAACAGAACAGACAATAGTCAATGAACCAATTTGTCCCTCCACGAAGCCATGCTATACGAAACATTACCACAAAACAAAGTCCACTGCTACCTATGCGGTCGCCACTGCACAATAAACGAAGGAAACACAGGATTCTGCCAAGTCAGAAAAAACATAGAAGGAAAACTCTACTCCCTAAACTACGCCAAAGCATGCTCCACCTGCATCGATCCCATAGGCAAAAAACCCCTATCCCACTTCCACCCCGGAGCCATCGTAATGTCAATAGCGACAGTAGGCTGCAACTTCCGCTGCCAATTCTGCGACAACTGGATGATAAGCCAAGAAACAACAATCACAGACCAAAACTTTCCACCCCAAAAAGTCGTCAAATCAGCAAGAGACAACCACTGCCAAGGAATAAGCTACACATACACCGAACCCACAATATTCTTCGAATACGCCTACGACACCGCGAAAATCGCTAAAGGCGTGGGCTTCTTCAACACCTTCGTCACAAACGGATACCTAACAACTGAAGCAGTGAAAACCATCGCACCTTACCTTGACGCAGCCACAGTGGACTTTAAAGGAGCGGCAGACCCGGAATTCTACAAGAAATTCTCCTCGGTACCCTCAGTAGAACCCATCTTCGAAGCACTAAAGGAGATGAAGCGAAACAACATCCACATAGAAATTACCAACCTCATAGTACCCAAACTGGGAGACTCGATGGAGAAATTAAAAGAATTAGCCACTTGGATAAAGAGCAACCTCGGCCAAGATACACCATTCCATCTATTGAAATTTCACCCTAACTTTAAGATGACTAGCCAACCCTCCACCCAAAGTAAAACGCTGGAGAAAGCCTACGAAATGGCCCGCAAAGAAGTTGGTCTGAACTACACCTACTTGGGAAATACGCCAGGGCACCGCTACGAAAACACCTACTGCCCCAACTGTAACGAACTACTAATAAAACGCTTCAGCTTCGAGATTCTCCAATGGAACATCGACAAGAATATGAAATGTCCAACCTGCGGGCACAATATACCGATCATAGGAAGGCTCCATCCTGCAGGCGGAGCATCCCACCCTTACGGACTATTTTAATAACTACAGGCCTCAAAGGAGTCGCAGAAGGTTCTACTGCACAAACCTTCTGCCGCCATGAAGCAGAGGCAATCCAACAAAATAAAAACATCTCTAACTATCTTACCTACAGATGGACAATCTATGTGGCAGACTCCAAGACCAGACTCGATAGCGATTCTGAAAGACAAGAAAGCTCGCTCAAGCCTAGCCCGATACTTTGACGTGATGCAAAACGACAAGACAGCGAAGTTCCTCATAGCTAAGAAGCTACAAGCTGGCTTTCATAAGACCGACTCAACTCAGAAACTGTGGACGATTCACAAACAAGGGCTGAAGACGTTTTCCCAACTTGAGAAGAGAGTCGATAGTCACCTGATAAACTTGGAAGATCTAAAAACGCCCACAAACTCCTTCTTAGATCTAAAGGTTGAGATCGCAAATCGAATTCTGAGGAACTGTTGCTTCTGCACTCGTCAATGCAAAGTCAACAGAGAGGAAGGTGATCTAGGATACTGTAGATGCGGCAGCCAAATCACAGTTTCCACAATGTTTGAGCACATGGGTGAAGAACCGGAGTTGGTGCCCTCTGGAACCATATTTACCCTTGGCTGTACTATGCGTTGTCTTCACTGTCAAAACTGGACTATATCCCAATGGATGGAACCTGGTGAGATCTACTCTACTGCAAGACTTGGAACTGCGGTTGAATATCTGCGTCTCAATGGCTGCAGAAACGCGAATCTGGTGGGTGGAGACCCAACACCTTGGCTCCCCAATTGGCTCAAAGTCTTCAAAGAAGTCGAAGTTAACATGCCAGTTGTTTGGAATTCCAACTCTTACTACAGTAGAGAGACAGCTGAGCTCCTTGCAGGATTCGCAGATGTTTACCTTCTCGACTTCAAATACGGAAAAAACGAATGCGCCAAGCGCATATCCGATGCTCCTTCATATTGGGAGGCATGCACACGCAACCATAAGTACGGAAAGAAATTCGGTGAACTCATCATTCGAGTCCTAGTTTTACCCGACCACCTACTCTGCTGCACCACAAGAATATTGGAATGGATAAGTGAAAAACTTGGAGCTGCAACCCGAACGAACATAATGTTTCAATATAGACCTGAATGGCGTGCCAGAGAAATCCGTGAACTAGGACGGCGACTCACATCAAAGGAAAGAGAAGAAGCCATCCAAATTGCCCGAAAAGCAGGGTTAACCAACTTCCTGACATAAGAGAAACGAAACTGTAACCAAAAGCTATTTTTCTATGAACTAGTCTCTAGTGTCTCGGAAGAAACATAGAATGCCATACTGTCCAGAATGTGGCGGCGAGATGAAGTACATCTCCATGACAAAACGCTATGTATGTAAGAGCTGCGGTCTCTCAGTTACTCATCAAGAGCTGATCGAGTTGAGACAACAACTCCGCCCAAAGCTTGAGTCAGACCTAGAAGAGAGGAAAAGAAGCCGCAAAGAATATCTGAAATGGTGGCTCGGCAAGAAGAAGTAGAGAACAAGAAACTGCATAGCGTCTAACCTAGCATAGACAATCGATTTTTATTCCCTTTCCCCACAACTATAGTTTTAACTTACATTACAAAGTGGGTTTAGAATGGCAGTAGGGGTAGAAATCATTTCAATCGGCAACGAGCTGCTCATTGGAAAAACTCTCAACGCAAACGCTCATTGGCTTGCCAAGAGGATAACATTCCTCGGCCTCAAGGTAAATCGAATAACAGTTGTCGGCGATGATGTGAAGCAGATCGCTGAATCTCTGAAAGAGGCCATAAACCGGAATCCCCAGTTCATACTCACCACTGGTGGTCTAGGACCTACATTTGACGACAAGACCTTCGAGGGGATCGCAGAGGCCTTCAAATGTGAGTTGAAGGTGAACCCGAGGGCTTCAAAAATGATTCGTGAAAAGTATATTGAGTATGCGCAGGAGATGGATTGCGGAAAATTTGAATTAACCCCAGCTCGGATGAAGATGGCTACGATCCCCGAAGGTGCAGAGCCTCTGAGCAATCCTGTGGGAACAGCACCAGGCATATCCATCCGACGGAAAGAACTCGCGGTTTTTGCTTTACCAGGGGTACCATCCGAGATGAAAGCAATCTTCGAGGAATCTCTTCTCCCCATGCTGAAAACTGCAGCTGGCAATCTGACCTATTTTGAGATGAGCCTCTTTGTCTCTGGAATTATGGAGTCTGAGATCGCGCCTTTCATAGATAACGTTATGCACAATAATCCTCACATTTACATAAAGTCTCATCCGCTAGGTGCTGAAAGAAAGCCAAAGGTGGAGTTACACCTCTCTACGACGGCGAAGAGTGTGGAGACGGCGAAGAAACGGGTTGGTAGAGCTTTGATTCAACTCACGGAGATCGTTGAGGCAAAGGGTGGAACTGCCAGAATGTCAGGCAAGAACTTGTAGCTGAATGGAAATCCTTTTTTCCTTGGCGAGTATCTAATGCTTAGTTGCGATGAGAGTGCAGGTTGGACTCTGACCATAGGATGATTGAGATCCAAGTCCCGAAGCAACCAATTTACAAAACAGGGAACAACTGAGGAACAATCTTATGTATATCATGTTTATTGTCGGCACGGCTGGTTCTGGAAAGAGCCTTCTCACATCTGCCTTTTCTGAATGGTTGAAGATTTCAGGCCAAGATGTGGCTCTACTCAATTTGGATCCAGGCGTAGTGACTTTGCCTTACACGCCTGATGTAGACATAAGGGATTATGTCAGCATCGAGAAGCTGATGAAAGAGTATACGTTAGGGCCAAACGGAGCTTTGATTCTGGCTGCAGATCTCATAGCTGATCAGGTCGAAACGTTGAATTCAGAGATACAAGAAATCAATGCTGACCTGACAATAGTGGATACTCCTGGACAGATTGAACTCTTTGCCTTCAGAGCTAGTGGTTCGTATATTGCGAAGGAGCTGATCGGAGAGTTAAAGGTCATACTCTACCTCTTTGATTCAGTATTCTCATCAACCCCTCTCAACTACGTGTCAAACCTTTTCCTATCAGCAGCAATCTATAACCGTTTCCTACTCCCTCAAATCCACATACTCTCAAAATGCGATCTCCTCCCAACAGAAAAAGTTGATTACATTGTAGAATGGTCTACCGACCCAGAGGTCCTAGAGACCGCTATTGACGAAGAACTTGAGGGAGCGAAACGGTTGCTGAGTCGAGATATGACAAATTCCATCAATGGTCTAGGACTGCATTTTCTCTTAGTTCCTGTCTCGGCAAAGTCCAATGAGGGATTCCTGAATTTAAACGCCCATTTAGAGCGAATCTTAGCAGGTGGAGACAAGTTTACCCAGTAGCGGATTCAAGATCTGTTGAGCAGAGTCCAAGCTGCAGCCAAAGCGCCAAACTCCGCCTTCTCCAAAGTGTCAGCGCTTCCAATCACAATTGCATCGTTCTCTCCAGGTTTCAGAGAACCCACAAGTCTCCTGTGGATCTCTGAAAAATCTTTGATCAGATCTCTACAATCTGGAGGAATTGTGAGTCTTCCATTTTTTGAGATGAGGGTTGTTGCTCCTTTGGCGCCAGCTAACAAAGCAGCATCCCGCTGTTCTATCCCAAACCTTACGTTACTACTTCCATCTTTAACTAGTATGGCAACGTTGAATGGTGCAAGGGTTAAGCCACTCTCCTTCAAAACAGCCTTTCGAGGAATAACTGCATGCAGAGTACTCCAGAGTTTTCGACCTTTCTTTGAGAAAGCGCAACCCTTTCTGTCAATAACAATTAGAGATAAGCTCCTGAGCCTCTCAATTAAGGTTCGTGTAGCACCTTCTCCTAGCGCCAGTTTTTGGGAGAGCCTATTCCTGCCAATAGGCTTTTCCCCAAGTAGTTCAAGAGCTCTGATCACGTGTACAACTGAAAAAGACGGGGTGGGTCCAGGGGCTTTTTCACCTACTAGTTCTCTTAAAAGGTATTTCAAAAATACATCCTCCTTTCAGTAAGTTGCCGAATGAAGAATTTCTATTTTTCTAAAAGCTAAACGTTGAAGGGGCGCAAGATTAAAGAATACCAAGCTTGGCTTTAATTGTAAACTGATGGGCCCGTAGCTCAGCAAGGATAGAGTGCAACACGTCTAAAGCACCGGGCTTTTAACCCGGGGGTCGCGGGTTCAATTCCCGTCGGGCCCGCCACATCAGATGGACACATGCTATGCTGGAACGTGTTTTGTGTGGTAAGCCTTTAAGGTTGCATATTATTCAATTCGGAATATTGTGCATGAGAAACATGGTTGAAATATGGTGGATAGAGAGATGATGACGGAGAAGGGAGTTGGCAAAGAAACGATCACATAAGAAAGCAGTTCTCCCAATCCAGCCCGAAAACTTCACGATTTTCCATGCTTTCTTCGAAGCTCTCAAAGACAAAGAGAAAGAGAAGAGGAGATCCAATTCTCCACTTTACCATCTGAAACTCCGCAAGTAACTTTTTACCCATAATAGAGTGATGTAAAGGTTCTCCACGGTAAAAATCAGTTGTAGTGGTACGGTTCTAATCGTTCAGTGCACCCAACTTATTGGGGGTTCTAAAAAATTAATTTATTTTGATCATTGCTGAGAGGAAGTAAGGAGGGATTGGAACTCTTCCTCCCAGCTACGTAAAGTCTTCTCCTTTCTCCAGCAAAGTGTCCAAGCAACAACATACGGTTGAGTAAATAAATGGGTTACTACGCAGATCGTAATATATCTTGTATGAATTATCTCGGGCTACCTAGCATTTCAACTAGGGAACTTCCCTTTTAGGATTCGCCGTTGACTCTCTTTATTGATGCAAAATGTTTGAAGACATGGCCGTCTCTGCGGTGAACATGCTCATCATTATGTTCTGGACTGTACTTGTTTTCATGCTGATTTGGGGTGCGGTGTGGCTGCGTTCACTGCGACACACCAAGAAATAAGCCTAAAGCTAAATTTACAGGTCTTTCCTAGCTTAACTGTAGATGTCACGCCAAGAAGCTCAGCGATTTCTGTTCTTTCAAGTATGTTTCTGGATCAAGTTTCCATTCTGCAATATTGAATTCTCCTCTTGTCTGAGCTAACTGCTTTATTAACTCTCCAGCTTCTCGGTTTCTCCACCAAGTTTCACCATAATCTTGAGTCAACTTTGTCCTTAGAGTTGCGACTCTTACTGCTGCGATGACGTAGCTTGGAGAGTACATGTCGTAATTAGGCATTATGTGATGGAGCACCCAGTAGATGCCAGGCGTCTTTATGAAGAAGCGTTCAGTGAGTTCTTCCCATCTCAAAGCTGCTTTTTCTATTGTGTAATTGTTCTTCCAGAATTCCATCTTCATGATGCTGTTGGCTGCGTAGAAGGTCATAAAAGTGAGATTCATGAATCTCACTCTGTCACCAATCTCTCTGACAGCAACCTCTTCAAGCTTCAAATCTTCTCGAAGGAAAACAGGGTTTTCTGTGACGCTTTCTATGAGAATGCTGAAGGTTTCTGCCACGCTCATGGGAACAATGTATCGTTTCCAGACGGAGTCATCAGGGTTGGCGCTGATGCCATGTATGCCATGGCCGAACTCGTGGAATATGCTTCTCGTATCTGTGAAGGGAGATACTTTGCGGTAGAGAATTCTAACATCATTAGGAATCTGAATGCCCCAACATGAAGCACTTGGACTCTTTTTCGGTCTGTTTTCAGCGTCAACTTTGATGGGTGAAATGTTGAAGCGTAGGTCTCCCAGGAACCTGCGGATTTCCTCTAGCGGATCTTTTCCTTTTAGATACTTGTCTAAGGGTTTGAATATTCGACCACGCCAAGTGTAGAAGTCGTCGTAATATTCAACCTTGTCCTTCTGGAGGATTTGCGGTGCAAAGTGATCTGTAGCGGAGAGGAAAGTCTGTTTAGCCTCGTCTCCAAGCTTCCTCAGGAGATTTAACAGGTCATCATAGGATACTTGTTCCAGTTCCAAATAGCTTTCCAGAGGTGTCAGGTTATATCTCCTGAAGACTTCCCTAGAAATGTTCATTCTCTTCTCCACGAGATGGACGATTTTTGGGGCTTTTGCTATGAACTCGTCGAAGACTTCTTTACGTTTTTGGGAGTTATCCATTTGCGAGTTGAATTGACGCCAGTTTCCCCAATTCACTTTCTTGCCATTTATGAAATGTTTCTCTGACAAGATTTTCTCCATGCGTTGATCGTGGAAGTCGAGTTCAACCTCGAGTCTTTCTGCCTCAGCAATTGTCTCAACTGAGGCTAGATACATGCTTCTCGGGTCTGTGAACTCTTTCAAAAACTCTTTGCTGACCTTGGTGAGTTGCTGAGCAAGCTCTTTCATTAGTTCTCGATTGTAGGTTAAACCTGCATATTGCCTGTAGTACTGCTCTGAGATTTGGCTGCTTAGTTTTTCAAATTTGGAAGCTAGCTCTGCGAGAATCAAACTTGGTACGCTCCTCTCCTAGACTTTTAGCGTTTTGAATATAATCGTTTTGCGCTATCACGAGATAATGTTACGATGTTACAAGGCTGTTGGAAGGTTTAATAGGCGATTTAGATAGTCTTATTTGGGAAAGAGGGTAACAAGCCAGAACTATATATTCCTTCTAATCCTTCTTGTTCTCTTCACATGTTTATATGGTTCACCAGCGAATACCTCTTCAACTCTATCTGTTTCCTCCACCAACCATATTTCAGTAACATATCGGTCGCAAGAAACCCAATATTATTGTGGACCTGCAGTGGTTCAGATGGCTCTAAGCTACTTAGACACTGCCATTGCCCACCAGGACCAACTAGCAGGGGAAATGCAAACTGATCCTGAAGAAGGTGTTACTTACGCAGATATGGTGTCCAAGCCTTTTCATGATCGAGATTTCTTGGATGTACGCGAGGACACCTTAGAACTAGACGATCTAAAGGTCAACACTGAGAACGGACATCTCACGATAATCCTTATCCACTTCAGCACAGCGCACCTATACCAGCATTATGTGCTTGTAGTTGGGTATAATGCTAGTGGAATATTCGTCCACGATCCATGGTTGGCTACGTGGGATCAGCCTAGTGGTAGAAAAACTGGGGCTGATGCCTTCGTATCAACGGAGCTACTCGCAGATCTATGGGATTGTGATCCCTCCCATTGGGCTCTCATTATTCCATACATACAGGGGGCTGGAGCTTTTTCTGCGTGGTGGCCTCAGAACTGGTTAGTCATCGTGATTCCCGCAGCCACCTTTGGGATCATCGTGGCTTTCTTTCTCCGAAGAGGAAGGGCTAACCACGAAGAGTCAGAGTAGCACCTTGTGCGCTTGCACCGAATCGTTTCAGTATGCTTTAATTGGTTCTCAGCTTATTTTGGGAGTATTTCTCATTCATACACTCTTAGATTCCAAGTAAGACGCTGTCTCAAAAACGGAGGAGAACTGACTTGCCATTCTATTATTGAATGCACATGCTCATCTTCTAGAGATGTACGCATACAATCGTACAAAAATGAAGCCTCTGCGAAAGTCTGGTCTGAAATTTCTAATGGGTCCTATTATCGCAAGCAGGCGGTTGTGGTTCTAGATAAATTTAAGTAGTGGCCTCATGTTTATGGATTTCGCAAGATCTTTGATATGAGTTGCCCTGGTAGTATAGTCCGGTCACAGGAAGGCGGTTCTCCTTAATGCCGGAATAGTATAAGCGGCTGTCGCCCGCTCGACCCGGGTTCAAATCCCGGCCAGGGCGCTTTTTTTCTCTCTGACTCGAAAGCTTCTCTCACTTTGGGATAATCAATCTGTGTGTGCGCACAATGGTTTTAGGCATTTAGATACATTGGTTTGTTAAGTTGTTATGAGATGATATTTCTTGCGTGAATGCCATAGCTTTTTTCTCTTATTCTGTTCCGTATTGCTTAAGCTTTTATATTAGGTTTCCCTAATGCTTTTAGGTGAATCTAGAACATTGAACGACGAGAAAATTTCTGGTAGAGCTGAAGATTATCTTAGAGCCATTTATGAAATCGTAGGGCAAAAAGGGTTCGCTCGTATCAAAAACATTGCGCGAGAACTCGAAGTTAAACCTCCTACTGTTGTGGGAATGATGAAGAAGTTGGCTGAAAAGGGACTCATCGTCTATGAGAAGTATGGCGGCGTTACATTAACGGTCCATGGGAGTAAGATAGCTGAAGTTGTTGAGAAGAGACATGAAACCTTTAGGAGATTTCTAGAAATATTACTAGTTCCAAAGGATATAGCGGTGAAAGACGCACATATACTTGAACACGAGTTGCATCCTAACACTGTACTGCAATTTTTAAGGTTCGTCGATTTCATAGCGAAGCATTCTGAACGGCCAATGTTTATGACAAGGTGGCTGGGAGCATTCAAGAAATACTGTGAAAGGAATGAAGTTGAAGGAAACCAAAAATAAGAAAATCCTTTAAATTTCTACACGCGAACTAAGATGCTAGTCTATAAGTTTGGGGATATTAAGGAACTCTTCATTTTGTAAGGAGATAGATGAGAATAATAGTCGTCCAAATTAAGGAAATAACTGTCCAGAACATTTCTGAAGCTACCGAATTCGAAATATCCTATTGCTACGTAGATAGATTGCAGGATCATGAATGTTAATCCTGCTGGAACTCCCAACTTTAATAGAACCTCGTTCTTCTCCATATCTTGATAGATAAAGAGATGGCCAATTCCATTATGAATCAAAATCCAGATCCAAAGAAAACTTATCATGGCTCTGGCGCGATCAGAAAATGGGGCTGTACCTGTAACTGAAGCGAGTGCAGGGCTACCAAAAATCATGAAAACAACTATAAGAATGAAGAGTACCCCAAAAAAGAGCCAGATTCTTTTCCATACGCTCTCAGAAACCATCTCTCCTGAAACCCTAAACATCCCCCATGTGCTGCACATATTAACTATTGGAAACAGATATCATTCAAGCGCACACTTTTGGGCTAGACGTACTAAAGTCTAATGCTTCTCGTTTTCTAAGCTCCTGCCAAATCTCTTTCGGGTAACCTCTAAATGCACCTAATAGCATTACTTTACTTCTATACGAAATTAGGTTAACCTAACATTAGGTGGATCCGAATGAACTTACGTCTAAGCGACTTGGAACCTGGTCAAAAAGGCATTATAGTTAGCATCAAAGGAAGCGGCGCGACTAGACGCCGAATTATGGACATGGGAATCGTCAGAGGATCCAAGATAAAGGTCATCCGCAGAGCACCATTAGGAGATCCCGTGGAGTTTGAAATTCGAGATTACAATTTAACCTTGAGGAAGAAGGAGGCAGAGAGCATCTATGTATCTTTGGAGGGAAAATGATGGACTTACCTCTGGCAATGCTTCCTGTAGGAGCCAAGGGAAAGATTACCAGAATTCGTGGTGGAAGAGGAATAGCTAGAAGATTGAGTGATATGGGGTTTATCCAAGACGTTGAGGTGAAAGTTGTCCACTCCCACGCTTCCCATAATCCCAGGCATGGAGGGCCATTAGTTGTCGAGGTTAAGGACTCCAGAATTGCCTTGGGCAGAGGTATCGCTATGAAGATTATTGTAAAGGAGATCAATGATTAATGGCCTATACAGTTGCGTTAATAGGAAATCCAAACGTGGGTAAGTCCGTCATATTCAACAACCTAGTGCCTGGCGCTAGGCAACATGTGGGAAACTGGCCGGGCAAGACCGTTGAGAAGAAAGAGGGCAAATGCGTTCACAAAGGGATCAAATTGAAGATCGTTGACCTACCCGGAACCTACAGCCTTACTGCCCGCGCCATAGATGAGCTCATAGCAAGAAACTACATCGTAGAGGAGAAACCCGATGTTGTAGTTCACATAGTCGACGCCTCAAACAT
>Ga0114919_10002575_pt1 | contig 14681 bp, 18 predicted proteins | sample BlataG_FD_88682 | JGI IMG/M metagenome (GOLD analysis project Ga0114919, IMG submission 88682) | Deep subsurface microbial communities from Black Sea to uncover new lineages of life (NeLLi) - Black_00105 metaG | ecosystem: Environmental > Aquatic > Marine > Oceanic > Sediment | place: Atlantic... | reverse complement strand
GGGATTTGAACCCACGGCCTCCTGAGTGCAAGTCAGGCGTTCGTTCCAGGCTGAACTACCGGCCCACATGTGCTCTGCTTGGAAAAGAGTGGAGAGGCTTGATTTAGGCTTTTCCACAACTGCTTGGTCAACACATGTTGTTCGACCACCTTGACCAGTACGACCCGCATTCTCTCCAAATAGTTTAATGACATAGCTGGGTTCTTGCCTGTGATACTTGAACTTAGGCTTACCATTCTTGTAGCCTAGGTAATGTCTCACCCTGTAGTAGTTCTTGCCAATGTGCTGGAGGTAACCTGATATTCCACATACTTGACATTTGATTTTCAAAGTCTATACCTGCCATAATGAAGTGGACCAGCTAAGGTCAATAGCAGGTATTAAAAGACCATTAAAGAACGAACTATAGCTGTGTTATGGTAGCATTAAGTTGCTTCATTCAGTGATGGCTTGAAGGAATAGTGTTATTGTGTGTCATAATCCCCTTGAATACCAGTTATACCAGCGAAATACTACTGTTAGATTAGCCTATGCACATATTCTTGTAACTAGGGTACTCCTGATGTGCCTGTATGATAAAATTCAACTGAAGATTGATTATGATAGAATAGTGGAGTGATAGGATACATTACACTAGATGGGGTATAATCATAACCTGATTTGAATAAGTATTTAGTTACTCTAAGCTGGTTAAGTAGCATTCTTGAAATATGTTTCACGTGGAATAATGTTGAAATGAGGACCATGGTATCCAGAGACAAATGATGCAGAATTAACCATAATTGCTTCCTAAGCCCCATATTGAATCGTTCACTAAACTTCAGAATACTGAGAACAGGTGCAGAACCAAGTAATCTCCTTATAATGTCTTTAACAAGACTAGTAGGCTTAACATAATTACTTCCATTCATCATGTCAAAAAGCATTCTGAATATTCTGGCTTCAATCTCGAATGGATAAAGCAGTTTGATATTTTCTTCATCCAAGGTATTTCTAGCAGCTAGTGTATACTTTGTCTTGTCATTCGTGCAGATCCATTTATGCTTGGTATCAGGTTTGAATCTATCTATATAGCAGGATTTTATGTGGGAAGGGTAAACTAGATAGTTGGTAAATTTGCATTCTGTTTCTACACCTAATGATGGAATCTTAATATCACTACCCGCTGCTATTTTGGATTTCCATTCTTCTGGGTGAGTTGGATTCCCTTCATATTCCACGATACCATCAAGTCTCATTTGAGTAGCAATTTCCCAGATAATCCCTAACCATTGTTTTTTAGTGAGAGGCAGATTCATCATCCATCAACTCCAAAGAAATTCTTGGCAATTAGTAACAGAGTGATTATACAACTTTCTGTCAAACTATACCAAAGGCTAAACGATAATTTAAATCTTCGTGCTTATCATTGAATCCGATAAGGTGTTAAATCATTTTTATGGGGAATGAAGAGAAAACAGTGAGTGTTTCCTGAAGTTTGGTCAGTTCATTTGCTTTCATACATGTGTCAGATTTCCTTCTATGCATTAGGACTTGTTTTGACTTGGTAATGATTTGGAAGATATTGGTAAGGTATGCTGAATACCTGGTATACTGAAGCCTTCTCCATTCTGGCTCTTGAGTAAAGACTAAGTTATAGTTGAAAACTGATTCCTGCTATACCCTCTATTTACATGAGTAATGTACGCCAATGGAATATTCCATGTGATACCTGATACTATTGGCATGTGTAATACCTGCTATAGCTAGACTTATCTTCAATATCCCCTTTCTTTATTGTCCATCTGTACTAACTACACTATCTTCACTGCATCGAGATGATAGCAGGTATAGCTTATACTAGGCATACCTTCATGATGATATTTTCATAAGCATTTCTTGTAGACTTAGAAGAAATTTCCTGTTATTAGCTAGGGCTTGTGGGTTTTGCCAGATTTTCTTCTTCTACTGGCTTGGCTTTCCAGAAGTGATAAATGCATCCAAGACTTAGTGTAGTTTGGGAAAAAGCATTGAGAAGGGTAATATTCGAAGTGGGGTTTGTTATCTTTCTAGTTTTAGCTTCATGTGTTGCAGTAGTCCAACCTAAGCCTTTAAGCCAAGTTCATGATATTGCTGTTATCAACCTCACCGTTTCTAAGACTATTGTGGGGCAAACCTATGTTGCATACATCAATGTAACTGTTGAGAATCAAGGTGACTTCTCAGAATCCTTTAACATATCAGTCTTTGCCAATTCAACTCTTCTGATCGGATCCAATGAGGTGATCCTTCAGAACGGAAGTTCTACTCTAAAGACAATTACATGGGATACCTCAAGTTTTAACCTGGGCAACTATGAAGTGAGTGCCTATGTCGAGCCAATACCTGGAGAGGTTGACATCGAAGATAATAGTCTAAGTGGACCCCTGGTAACGGTTTCTATTCTAGGAGACATGGATAGAGACTTCGACGTAGACATTTTCGACATCATACGCTTAATCAGACCTCCATGCTGGATTCCTGAGGGCTGTCCTTTTCCACCTGAACTGGACATAGATAGCGATGGAGATCATAACATCTTCGATATCGTCATAGCGTGCATGCATTACGGAGAAAAATACACTCCTTAGTTAGTCAAGCATTCTATTTTTTCTAAGCTGAAACTTTCACTTGTAGTTTAGAGAATAATTCTTCCTGTAACGAATGTATCCCTTCCAGAGTCTTCCTCCTTATATCCGTTAAGAATGGTTTGTAGTAGAATCGTAGGAAGATACTTTGGCTAATTCTCCCCTGCAACAAATCCACTACTTCATGAGGCACATAATTCCTCAAAGTAGTAGCATACAGCTTCCGTAACTGCTTGGTACGATTCCTGAATCCCAGCCTCTTCAACTTCGTTTGTAATGTAGCATACTTGATAACTGCATGCATGCATGCATGCCCTGAAAAACATTTAAAGATCACAAAGCTACACAACCAAAGATACATGGAAGACGAACTTCCACTCAAAAAGAAAAAATGTGAAAAACCAACTAATACATGCAATCCCAAGGAGAAAGTGTTAGGTTGTCTGACAGAAATAGTTCTGTGAAGGAACTGGATCAACTTAAACATCTTATTCAAAAAAAAGCTACCAAGTGGGGAGCTGACCTCGTCGGATTTGCAAACGTTGAGCGATTCAACCAATACCCAGAGGAACACCGCCCCCCTGAAGGAACCATGACAGTCATTGTTCTGGCGATATGGCTGGAAGACCCTATTTTAGATCTATGGCTTCACCCCCCATCTTGGAAGGATCAAGGCAAGCCAGACCGTGCATTCGAAGACGAAATCCTGCGTGGCGTATCACTACGTCTTTCACTTCTGCTTGAACGAGAAGGATATTGGGCCGAACCCGCACCTTATGAACCTGGTATCTATCTAAAAGACGCAGGGGTTCTCGCAGGTTTAGGCATTATTGGCAAAAACAACCTTCTTACAACAGAAAAATACGGTCCTCGAATACGCTTACGCGCTGTTAATACCAACGTATCATTGAAACCCGACCCAATTATTGAAAGCCTTGACTACTGCCGCGAATGCAACATATGTGTTGATGCCTGCCCCGCAGACGCATTTAACACTGGACAATACGATAAAGAGGCTTGCCTCAGCTATTGCGAGAACAACCTAAAGAAGATATCACAATACTCTGTGTTATGGTGCATGAAATGTTCAAACGTCTGTCCCATTGGCGAAAGCTCACGCTTCGACAATTCAAGTGTTTTTCGGAAATAACAAACATAATTGCATCAGACTTAAGCGCACGCTTTAGAACTTGACAACTACCAGCCAATTTTACAACGACCAATGTCCACAGAAACCACCAACTACTCCACCAAGGCGGCGCACATTGAGCAGGTTTGCATGCACGCAACCGCTTTAAATATTCAAATGCTAACTAGGCTCTCAAGAGCTCCAAATAGCTAATAAGCCAGCTTGGCTACGTTGATGAGAAAAATGGTTAGGAGATGTTTAGGTGACTAAAGCAATCAAGATGGCCCGAGTTTCAGCCCGAGGCGGCTTCAACCTCTTCTGGGGCGTAGCTATTTCATCAATCATATCCTCCGTAGGCGTCATACTCTTAGCAAGGCTCCTCTCCCCACCTGAATACGGCATAGTAGCAGTCGCCTTGATGGCGCCAAACCTCATCACAATATTCAGAGACTGGGGCGTAAACTCAGCAATAATAAAATACACCGCCCAATACAAAGCGGAAAACAAAACCGCAAATGTGAAAAGCATTCTAGCCGGCGGTCTACTCTTCGAAGTTGTTCTAGGTTTATCCCTATCCTTCGTCTGCTTTCTCCTCTCAGGCTTCTTAGCAACAACCCTCTTCCACCGCCCCGACATAGAACCCCTCATCCAAGTAGCATCCTTCGCAATCTTAGCGGGAGCCCTTCTAACAGCCGCTCAATCCGCGTTCATAGGCTTCGAAAAGATGGAACTCAACAGCTTCACGATGATACTCCAATCCGCCATCAAAACTGTTCTAGCGCCTCTCCTCGTAATCCTCGGCTTCGGAGCCTTCGGAGCAATCCTCGGATCCATAATAGCCCTCCTAATCGGCGGAACAATCGGCGTACTAATCCTCTACCTCGCCCTATACAAAAACCTCCAAGGCACCCATGAATACTCAATAGACGATGAGCCTAAAATCGCAGAAGCCGTAAAAACCATGTTTAAATATGGGCTACCTCTCTCTGCCTCAACTATTCTGCTGGGCTTTTTCACACAATTCTACAACTTCCTAATGGCATTCTATTGCACAGATCTCTTGATTGGCAACTACAAAGTCGCGACAAACTTCTCCATCTTAATCGTCTTCTTCGCCGCCCCAATATCCACCGTCCTCTTCCCTGCCTTCTCCAAACTCAACCCCCAAAAAGAAACAGACACACTGAGAAACGTCTTCCAGTTTTCCGTAAAATACGCAGCTCTCCTCGTTGTTCCAGCAGCAGCCGCTCTCGTAGCCCTATCACAACCAGCCGTCTCCACACTCTTCGGCGAAGAATACACCCACGCACCCCTCTATCTAGCCCTAATTGCCATCAGCTACTTATACGCCGCATTCGGAAACCTAAGCCTCGGAAACCTCATAAACGGTCAAGGAAAAACCCGATTCACCCTAAAACTAACCCTGCTCACCTCAGCAATAGGACTCCCACTAAGCCTCCTGCTAATCCCGAAATTCGGAATCGTAGGTCTAATCGTCACAACCCTGACCGCTGGAATCCCCAGCCTAATCATAGGTCTCTGGTGGATAAGAAAACACTTCACAGTCACAATAGACTGGATCTCCTCAGCCAAAATACTAGTAACATCCACACTCGCCGCCCTAATAGCCTACATAATAATATCCCAACTAACCCTACCCGACTGGGCAAAACTAATCACTGGAGCAACAGCCTTCTTGGTGACCTACACAACAACAACACCACTAATAGGCGCAATAAACAAAACAGACATACAAAACCTAAGAGAGATGCTAAACGAACTCGGACCATTATCCCACCTAACCAAACTCCCACTAGACATAATCGAAAAACTTGTTCGAACAGTCTAAAACGTGCTCAAGATTGTCTACACACTATAAATACCTTGGATCAAGAATAAATTTTAAGGCATAACCCTCTAACGACAACTCACATATCCTAGGTGCTGTAGATGGAGCGAATTTTGATTGCGGGAGGAGGCGGGTTTGTTTCGAGTCACCTTGCAAAGTACCTCCATGCATGCATTCAACAATCCGCACAGCAAAGAAAGCATACACATACACACATAAAATACTGCATAGATAAGACCTAGAACAAATGTGCACTGGAACGGCGGAAAGAGATAAAGGTTAAGACAGGCAGATTTTTTTACGATTCAATTTCTGGCTTCTCTACTATTTGCTCTGAAATCAGATTCGCTGTTTCAGGTCGATTACGCTGCATGTGATCATAGACTTTTGAAGCCCTTGACAGATTACCTCTCAAATAAGCTTCACGGCAACAACCACCTGAAAAAAGTGCAACTCCAAAAAAAGTGAGACCAAGGTTTAACAGCAAATTCGTTGAATGCATCATAATAATAGAATTAAGCCCCGCGACAATCAGCATTAACCCTAAGCCACTTAGAAAGCCATAAAGGAATGCGCCCAACCTGTGATTTGAAACTTCTGTCTGCAAATACACCACTAACCTTGTGAGAGAGCAATTTTCGATTTATATGTTATGAAATTCCAATAACGATGTTGAATATGGATAAAAAAGAAGTGCGGAGGCATCTCATACACATCGGAGATGACGGCATATTGTCAAATTGAAATACTCCCATTACACGTGAATGCGATGCTGCGTGTACAAAAAGAAATTAAACAATGTTAGCAATAAGTCCTATCATAACCCAAAGATAACGCAAATGAAGCAAAGAGAAGAAGCTTCCACAACCAAAAAAGCGCCAGAAAAAAAAAGGAAAACAAAGACGATGAAGACCTACAGACCCCTAAAAGCCTTCGCAATAGGCACCGTCATAGCCGTAGCCACATGGTATCTCGTGTGGTTCATCTACACCGAATCCAAAATATGGGCTTTCATGATTAATACATCCTATCAGAACCTGCTGCTATTCACTTGCGGTTTAATCATAGCTGCAACACTGGCTGTAGGCTTCAAAGAACCCGAAGCCAAAGCCCACAATGAACCCAAAAAAAGCAAAACTTCAACAACTCAGAAAGCTAAGACTAAGAAGAAAGTGAAGCGCAAAGCAACCACTATCGAAAATCTCAACAAGATAAGCGCATTTCTAGGATTGCTAGGCGCAGTGAATTTACTCTTCCTAACAATTTACATATTCGCGGTTTACATTGCACTGGCATCCATTCCTCCTATGCCAGAACTATCACTGCAAATCTATTCCACAACCATCTTAGCAGCCATTTCCACCATTGCACTTGTATATGGGAGTCTCCTGATCTGGCAGGGCGAAGGCTTCAAAGGAGCAAAAATCAACCTAGTTGCAGGCATTCTTGTACCTGTCCCCATGTACATCTACTTCACTTACTTCACTGAAACTCTGCATGGAATCAACTTTCTAAGCTGGCTGAACGTAGGCAGCGTCCCCGTAGGATTCACCCTTCTAGTACCCGCAATAGCAAGCGGAATAATAGCTGCTGCTTCATCGAAGTCCAACCAATAGTTACAAGCATACGGCAAACGCAGATGCCCACTACATTTGCATGACATCATTAATTACAAGCGCATCTAAAGCATAAATTCGCAGAGAATGTGGAGAAAACCCCTGCATTAGAATACCTGTAGGGGTTAAGGAGAAGCAGCACCTGATTCCAACTCGGTTGAAACGCGCGCGTCTAACGGGTTTTTCTTCGTCTCTTTATCCAGGACGCTGTTATGAAGACGGCAGCAATGAGCACAACATTAAGGTTAATCCAACCGCTAAGCAGAGGCGATTCTATCGAGATCGAAGAACCCCCAACACAAGTACCTGTTACCTCCACAAGCTTCTGAACGCTGTCACTCAAACCCTCACTGTCGATGACCGTTAAGCTTACACTGTAGATTCGAGCCTCAGCAAATTTGTGAATCACTATCCCACCAAACTCATGAGGTGTTCCATCTCCAAAATCCCACTCATAACTAACAATAATGCCACCATTAGGTGTCGAAGCTGAAGCATCAAATGTAACATTATCGTGACATGCTTCAGGATAATGTGGCAACCAAGTAAAGTCAGCGTGGGGATGAGCTCTAACCGTTAAACTCTTCGACACAACATCCCATTTGCCTTCACTATCCGTCACATTCAAAACCACTGGGTAGTTTCCATAACTGTCATAACGGTGTGTTATTACGGGATCAGCCACGGTGGTGACGTTGGAGTCCCCAAAGTTCCATGCATAACTGACGATGACCCCCCCATCAGGCGTAGACTCTGTAGCATTGAAAACAACTACTTCATCCACTAGCGGATAAGACGGCAAGTACGCAAATCGAGCAACCGGATGCTCTCGAACCCACATAAGTTTCGACGTACTATTCGTTAACCCATCATTGTCCACAACCGTTAAGACCACAGTGTAGTTTCCAAATGAACCATAATGATGAACTATGATTGGATTGACAACCGTAGTGACATTGCTGTCACCGAAATCCCACGTGTAATTAGCGATCCACCCATCTGAGTCATAACTACATGTAGCGTTGAAGACAACTGTTTCAAGAACATTAGGACTATCATTCGAGACAGTGAAACAAGCCATAGGATCCTGCTTCTGTCTAAGTGAAAAAACCATGTCGTTGAAGTCTCTATCGCCTAGGCCATACAAATTCTCAAAACCACAAAGATACATATCCGGTTCGTCCAAGTTCAAAAATATTTTAGAATGGTTCTGCCCGTCTGGATTCATCAAGTTTTCAGTGAAATACCTATGACCCTCATACGCAACGTACATTGAAAGACCAAAGGTAGAATTACAAAGAAACGTCTTGGCAATAGGTGGAGTAACATATCCAGAGTTACCTTCCGGCCCTGAAAAAAGAATAGTAAAATCACTTGTTGCTACTGGATAATAACTAAGCTCATTAGTATCATGATATCCAGCAAACTCGGCATACAACGTGATCTCATACAAACCTGCTGGAAAAGTTTCAACAGTTGACTCAGTTATGTTTGTGAAGCCCAAGTTACCCAAAATTTCTTCCAGCGAAGGCTCAGCTGCACGTGCAAGAGTCACGGAGTGGGATAGCATAAAGGCTACGAGAATGCTTAATACCAATAGCTCCGCTAAACGAAATTTCAGCTTCTCCTTCTCCGTCGATCTCGACAAATACTCCTACGCCTAAAAACACTTAAGTCTTATGGAACTTTTCTCTATAAAACACCATGTGAGCCAGTGAAAGCGTAAGATAAAATCAAGAATTATTCTTCAGCGATTTTAGGGTGAACAAGATGGCGACAATGAGGACATAACACTTGGCCACTATTGTATCCTGCCCTCCAAAACTTCTTGCAGAAGGGACACTGCAGCTTCATAGTCTTTCCAGGAAGAAAGAACCATTGTCGACTGAAAGCAATCACACCCACCCCTAGAAACATTAACCCGCCCGCAAGAACCACGACATACATCAGTTTGATCTCTACACTTGGAACTAGAGCAATCTCTTCAGCCCAGAGAAAATCCCAGAAGACAGACAGAGGATTCGCATTGCCAGAAATTTCCGGCCACCCCTTCCAAACTACAAAAGCAAATGCCATGCAGCTTACAACGCAGAGCACTACACCAAACGCGTACCCAAACCTGTAACGACGAATCGCTCTTGTCAACTGTAAATCCCACACTTTAGCAGTTGTGAAACTCAAGCACGAATCTTAAAACCGTTATGAATTCCCGCTTCATACCTGCAAACACGCATACGCTAAGAGAACTTCTGGAACAGATCTTAACCAGGCGCAATTACGCAAGAAGATGAAGAAAAAACATGAGCAGGTTTCTATTCAGTCTGTCCCCGTTCTTCTTCATTCTCAACGTATTAGCTGTCTCTTTTTTCCTTTGAATTCCTTTATGGCAACTCTTGAAAGCCAAGTCTCATCAAGTTTCTCTTTAGCTTCCTGCAGAATATCTATAAACTCTTGCAGATTTGAAGATGATATTGAGAATTTCACATTGGAACGACCCGTATATGGTTTCCGTTTGATCACGATTCTAATGTTCTTGTAGTTGGTTAATGAAAGTTCAAGCTGACCGTAAACAGGTTCGTTTTCTCCAACTATTAAGCCACGGGCTAGTGGAATTGTCCTTGATTGTGCCACCGTGTACTCCCTTACAGTATATCTCGTGGACAGTAACTTAAATCTTACGATTTGACAATAAACTTGTGCACATCAAGCTCTACCACGAAAACAGTCACACCATCTCTCATCAAAGCCGACACATTCTCCAAGAACAGTTACTCCCACAATTTTCTAGTACCACAGTCATTTATGCTAACAACACTTCCAACCCGTGCAAAATGCAGAGCAGCAGAGACGAAAAAAATTAAAACCTCATCGAAACAACTACTGCTCCGGTTAATAACTATGGATCTTCTGCTATTAGCTCCATACACTCCTATCATTTTGATACTTGGCGGTATTACGGCAGCTTCTTGGTTAATCAGGAAACTTTTCATGCAGGCTCCAGTTGTAGGAGCGCCCACCAACGCCGCGGTGAAAATTATGTCGCTCTTTGGATTCCTCGTTGGGATCCTCATGCTAGCGACTGCAGCTGGTGTCTGCCTAAGTCAGGCTTGGGATTCCGGTACACGTTATCTTTTACTAGTCACCGGCTTGGCCTTAATCCTGAAACCTCTGAAAGATGTCCCTTGGGCAGCCTTTATAGGATTAGTAATAGGAAGTTTGTGTGCTGGTTTAGTCTACATCGCGTATCCGTTACCAGAGACTATTTTAGGCATCTCATCCACCTGGGTGTACTTGGCAATCTTCCTAATCCCTGCTTTGCTGGTCTACGTTTTCTTCAAGTTTGTAGAAGATCTTCTGAAGTTAGTAGGCACGATCTTAGCTTCAAGACCAGTCGCAACCACTTTAGGTCTTCTATGCCTTCTTCAAGGTATCCTCTTGCTTCTGAACGTGAGCATATTCACAAGTTTTCTCCCATAGAATCAAGGATTGCGTGTGCGCTTTTTCTATTATATTTTAACAGATAACAGAACCACCATGTAGAGGAAAAACTCTGCCAAACCTGAATGCACGCACTCCCGCGTCTTTCATCCGTTACCTCTACCGACTTCTATCCGATCGAGATCCGCTACATAAGAGATTGAACGCATTTGTTTCGTATTAATATTGATTTTAACTTCATAATCTAATTATCTAGTTATTCTTGATTATGCCATGTGAATGGTTATGAGCAAAGAGATTGAAGAACAACAACAGCTCACATATGAACTCAAAGAGCAGTTACGATCATTAGAAGCAGACAGCATGCGTATAACTGAGCAAATAAAGATTCTTGAAGCAAAACTAGTAGTTCAAGAGTTACGTGATAAAATTAGAGTGAAGACTGAAGAAATCAACCAGCTTCAAGCCAGAAAACAGGAACTTGAAGAGAAACTTAAATCACCAGAGAAGACCCCCGCCCCCGAAGAACAGGTGCAATTCACACAAAACCAAGAAGAACCCCAGCGTACTTATTTCTAACAACCTCCCTTTCTTTCCGTGCAACCGAAATAACAGAAAAGATTGGCGTCTAAGACAAAGGCATTACGCACGCCTCGTATCTTTCTCTGCATATTTTAAAACATCTACAGCTCAACGCAAATTTCAAGTACAAGTAACCGCGAAAAGAAAACCGAGGTTAAAGTATGCCAAGTCCTAGAAGTTGGTTTTGGGGCAATATACAGCAATCAGCGTATGCTGGATGGTTTCTAGCTTTACTTTGTGGTTCCAGCGTCGGATCGGGGGCTTCACTTCTCTTTTTCACACGAATGCTAGTAAACAGAATTCCAGCCGTTGAACCGAATATTTACGCAGATGTACAACTTCTAGGTGCATTTCTTATCTTCATAGGCTTGGTTAGTGGAGTACTAGGAATCTTCGCAACATACAATTCTGCGAAAATGGCAACTGGAAAATCTGCAGCTTTTCCCTTTGTTGGAAAGAGATATTGTCGGTATTGTGGAGCAGAGAACAAAAATGATGCTTATTTCTGTGAGAAATGTGGAAAGATGATAGCTGAAGAATAGATATTTCTTCCCTACCATCAAAACCTTGGAACAATGCGCACGCAGCAGAAACAATATATAAACAATATAGCCCTCCCCAATGGTTTCGCGCGCTTCAAAACAAAGCTCAAGACACCTGCCAACTATTCCAATCAGCTAGTTAGTTATGAGATTTTCTGGAACAAGTTGAGGATGATGCAGCTTTCCTTAACGTACCACATACACTTAGGGCCAATGCAACTGATCGAAGCCCCTCTAATCATCGTTAACGGACATCTCTTGCGTATCTGCCTGACTGGATCATAATAAATCTCGAAGACCCGTCTCACTCGCTTTGGCGCTTCATCCAGCAGGAGTCCATTTATCCCCCCTTGAGTCTCTAACAACGGCACCAAATCTGTGAGGCTCAAGATACCCTTCAAGCGTCCTGAGCTCGTCACAACTAACTTCTTAATTCCCTTCTTAAGCATAATCCGTATCGCCCGTGTTATTCCTACACGAGAACTTACAGTCACAAGCGGGCTTGACATAACTTCCTGTATCCCTGTTTCCGCCGGATCTTTCCTCTCAAAAACCACCCTGCTCAAAATATCTCTCTCAGTCAAGATCCCCGCAGGCTTCCCCTCATCAGTAACGATGACGCAGCCGATTTCGTACTGCTTCATTATTCCAGCAGCATCCAACACCGAGTCTTGAACGTCTACCATCTTCACTTCTTGAATCATGACATCCGCTACTTTTGTCTGCATGGATTCACTGTTCCGATTCCATCTTAGTCTTAAGCTCTGAAATAGATTATGAACCTAGAATCATGATGAAGTATGCTAATTGAGACACTACTAAGTATACGTCTCCAAGAATGCGCGTGCGTGCAGCCGCTGAATAAACCTGACCCAACACAAAAAAATAGGGGGGGACCCCTATTATATTCAATCGAAAGCGAATTCTCAACACACGCGCAAGACGTAGAGAGATACTTTTCCGGAAAAGTCGTGCACATACATTTACGGAACTATATTATCATTCTTCCGTTTCGCCGGTGACACCAGAGATTTCTGGTGTTAGCGATCTCCGTCGCCTCAAAGAAACGAAAACCAATACCATCGCGGCCACCACAACCACTCCCACAATTGCATAGAACCACCATTGCATCCAGAAAGGAGTAATTAACTGACCGAAAAGCCCCCAGATGCTGAAGTGATCAATCACAGCCCAAGCATAATGCTCTTCAGCATCCAAGTACGTTTCAACTCCAACCCACTCCTCAACACCTGCATCCCAATAGTAAATCCTCAAAGTATTCTCATCTAAGCCAGCCTCAGCCAGCTCCTCTGGAGAATAATCTATCCGAATCGTAGCATTCACCGCAACTCCCTCCTCACATACGATCTCTGTGTAGTTGCCTAACAGCAACAATGAACCAGGCGAAGGCTCAGCAACATCGACATCCGTCTGATTCCTAACAACAATCGTAGCAGGACTCGAGATGCTAGTTATCGTCAGCGTAACATTCGCCTCGCCAGTAGCGTCGATGATAAAGGGAGATTCCTCCGTAACCTCCCACGGATTATCTATCACGCCAGCACAATAGCTTCCCTCAACCACACTCTCAATCCCGAAGACCAAATCCTGAATGCCACTTAACGTCTGGTTCTCCCAAACCATCATCTCACCCTCCACGACAGAATCCGGAACTGGAACACTGCTTGGCCTAACTATTGAAACTGTGTGAGTGATATTACTTCCAGCCGAAACCGTAATCCTTCCCTGCCCTTCCAGGCCATAAGTTGGCTTCGTTAAGTTGAAGACCCGGCTAACCCTGAAATGCGTTGCGTTCAGAATCTCCCGTGGCGGGTGCACTCGCAGATTCTGCAAACCTATCAACACCGAAGAGGTTGATATGTTATAACTTAGTTTCAAGCTGCCAACATCCACCAAAGTAGAGTTTATAAATTCCAGCTGCCATGGAACAGGACCCGTTGGCATTGTAGCCAAATAATAGCTAACAACTTTAGCCCTGATGAAGTTGATCTCCTCATTCAAATCTCCAGAGAAGACCACATCAAGGGCACACGTTATTCTGCCCTCCTTCACAAATTCACCCACCAACGAATACGTTGCAGAAAACTCATACGATTCTATAGAAGCATAAGTCTCTGTCAACAGTATATCTATCAAAGCGTCCATGCCAATAGGCATATTGGGGATTGAAGTCAAGATGTCGCCGATATCGTCAATGTATTCTCTAAAGCCTGTTGCAATCACAGTAGTTGACTCTTTAAACACAAGTTTCCGATCAGAGTACGTGTAAGTCATCTGAACAACATCCCTCTGAACCCTATCCAAGGCACTATCCAGAAACCTATAAATCATCGCCTCAACCTCCGGTGGATAAGAATAAGGATACCCCCACGGATAATAGGACGAACTAACCAACAATTTGCCCGCTAGACTTGTAAAGTTCCCCTGTATCTGCATCTCAAATGAGACACTTGCATAGTTGTCATAGAACGTAGTTACGTTGCTAAACAACTCACTTGGACACTCAGCTAAACCATCCGTTAAATTCCAAAGAGAATAAGGTCCCTGCCCAGTGAAGTTCTCCGCGAAAAAGTTAAGGGATTCCTCAACGAATGTTCGATTAATCTCAAAGCCTTGAAATGAGACAAAAGGAATAGTTGCTTCACCTACAAAGCTCAACTGAGTCGCATTTCCAAAAAAGTCAATCGTGCTCGTAGGATAACCAGCCACTATAACCGTCACATTCCCATCAATTTCCCCCGCTTCACACTCCGACACCAAAGACAGATCAGTCATGGATAAAGGCGACCATTCTTCAATGACGGGAGGTATCACTACAGTTGCGTTCAACTGAGACGTTAAAATGTCGCCAACTTTCTGTGAATGGACAGACAAGGTTGTTGAGTTCAATGGAAAGTG
>Ga0114919_10002574_pt1 | contig 14685 bp, 13 predicted proteins | sample BlataG_FD_88682 | JGI IMG/M metagenome (GOLD analysis project Ga0114919, IMG submission 88682) | Deep subsurface microbial communities from Black Sea to uncover new lineages of life (NeLLi) - Black_00105 metaG | ecosystem: Environmental > Aquatic > Marine > Oceanic > Sediment | place: Atlantic... | reverse complement strand
GGTGCCCAGTTTTTGATGCCACTCGGTTTTCGTCGTGAACTGGCAACTGTGCGGCATCACCAACTCCAGTTGGCAAAGACCCGTGCTCAACTTCAAGATGAGGAGCTTGAAGTTTCACATGCACTGGTTGAAGCAATCCGAAATATTGACACCAACTTTGCTCTTGCACAGACAAACTTTAATCGACGTGTAGCAGCTGAGCGACAGGTTGAAGCGGTCCAGGCTGCTTATGATGCCGGTACAACAACATTCGATCAGTTGCTTGATGCCCAACGAAGAAGGGCTCAGGCAGAAAGCGCCTATTTCCGATCGCTTGTTGACTACAACCGATCGATCGCACAGTTCCATTTCCGTAAGGGATCATTGCTTGAATATAACGGCGTCTTTCTTTCAGAAGGACCATGGCCAGGCAAGGCATATTTTGACGCCCATAGAAGAGCCCGTCAGCGCGACGCCAGTCTTTATCTAGATTATGGTCATTCCCGTCCTGGAGTATTCAGTCGTGGTCCGATAACACAACAATTTGATGCAGTTGGTGCAGCAGCGAATGCTCAGCAGATGCCCCCACGCGATCCAGCGACTCGCGAATTGCCAGCGACATTGCCTCGAGATTTCAATGCTGAAGAACTCCCAACACCAATACCAAACGATACACCAAGTTTCCCAGCCGCAGCATATGGCTTTCCTGGTGAGGAGATCAATCTATCGTCGTCATTCCAGCGAACAAAGAAGTCCGCAATCGATTCAGTTTCTAATGCAGAAGATACAAAAGGGTTGCAACGGAGGGATGCGGACATTGTCACCACCGGTTGGCAAGAGCCAGTGACTCCAGCAGCAGCAGCTGTTGAAAACCCAGACTCAGCTGCTGAGACGCAACTGCAATAAAAACTGGATGGGCACCACTGTTGTTCTACTCTTTGTCAACGTATACCCCACAACTTAGCTCACGATATTTAATCGTTCGACGTACCATTGAAGAAGCACTAGGGAGCAGCAGCAGGAAAGGGTATAGCCGCCGCTTGTCGAGCCTTGTCGAATAGCTCCATATTTTTATCTCTGAGTTGTGCCAACAGGGAAGCACTTTTTTCTGTTGGACACGCCAAGAGATATCCAACAATAGCTGGCCGAATAAGTGGATCATCAGCACCAAGAGTATCCCACATCGCAACGATCTGGTTACGGGAGTTCCAATCCTGATACCGTGATAAGTCAACAATCACTTCACGTGTAAGGTGCGGGACGGTGAGGACTCTACGAGTGATTACAGTGACTTCTGTTCGAGGAATAGTGTCAGATGGATATTCCCAGCAAAAGCGTAATGCTTGAAGCAGATGTCGCTGATTGACAGGGCTCGCCTCATCCTCAAAGAGACCCTGACGTTCTAAAATTGGTAAAGCCCGTTCTCCTAAAGCAATAAATAGTCCCGCGATAATGCCATCAAGGCCGACCTGAAAATCATTTGATTGTTGTTCGGTAATTGCACGAAGAAGTGCCTTTGTACATGCTGATTGATCTTCTTTGGAGGAGCCATGAGCCAGTACGCCAGCCACTATTCCATAGAACCCACGTCTTTGCGGTTGAAGTGATAGATCATTCAGGTGATCGATAACACCTTCCGGAGAAAATGCATGAGCCGAGTCTCGAACTTCCTGAAAAGGAGCAAGGGCAAATTCAGCATAGGCATCTGTCGAAATAGCAGAATTGGGATGATCGAGCCATTGTGCAAACCACTCCAGGCGATTTTTTTTCTTAAAAATCTTCTGCTTGAATAGAGGTGCTTGGAGGACGTAGCCAAGAAGCATTTCATCGGCAGCACGTGCTGTCCAACCAACAGCAGGAAGATTAAAAAGTAGAGCAGTTCCAGAAAAAGAAGTTTCAACAGCAGCTTCTACAGTGGGTACTGGAGGCTCTATGGAAAGTGTTTTTTTTCCTGAAGATGTGAGACGTATTCTAGAAAGAAGAGAAAAGGACTGTCGTCGTTGGCCTTGTCTATTAGCAACTGCCTCTGTCAGAGATTCACCAATAGCAAGGTCACTCGATCGGGCGATACTATATGAGAGTGGTGTTTCAACAGGGCCGCAAAATGGACATGCTGAGCTTATCGAAGTGAGAGAAGTGAGCAAGAAGAGAGTCGAAGATGTACTACGAAGTACACTGTCCGAAAGCACTCTCATGATCGACAACACGACATTCTGAAGGCCGATCATCGAACAGATTCTCCGGTGAGCGAGTAGACGGCAAGGTGGTTTCCATCGGGGCCTTTTAACTCCTTTATACCGAAGGTCCCGGTAACAGCCACAGGACGAATAGAAAACTCTGCTGTTCTGCCTGGGAGCATTTTGACAACGATGCAATCGTATAACGCTGCGCCAGGTCCAAAACAGCATTCCATATTGTCTCGAACCAAGACAAACTGGGTTAAGCCAGTCTGTTGGAAACTCGGAAGAATATAACCACGAATCCGAATATGCTGCCCCACCAAAGAGGTGACACGCTCTGGTAATAAATCCCGGGAAAAAGTCGTATCCTCTGCCATGTCGAAGACAATGTCGTCAAAGGATATTTCACGAATGACGTTTTGATTGATTCTCAGTCTTTGTTGTGACTGAGTTTCTGGACTCTTTGGGAGCTCTCTTTTATCCAAAGAGAGCGGTGCTTTCGTATCTTGACCACAACCTGAAAACAGTGTGAGGGCAAGGAAAGTGACTGCGAGTTTAGCGAGGAAATGCCTCCTCAAGATGATAAATGACCCCGCCCTCAATACCATCTTGTCCAAAGGTTGGACGAACGGTGAATGTGCCAGCAAGTTTTTTCTGACGAGAGCTAAATGACATACCCTTTTCATCTTGAAGATGGACAAGAACACGATCAGTAATTTTTGGATTACCCCCAAAGCAGCAATCTCCTTGATCCCGTACAAGTAAAAATTGACGAATACCAAACTGTTTTTTCCCAGGATACATATAGCCTTTGATCAACACGTTATGGCCATTTAAAGCGCGTGCGGAGTCAGGTATTGATGACGCTGGCGAACCCTCAGCGGGTTGCAATATGCCGTAATGAACTCTCTCGAACCCTTCAGGTAGTTCAGCGGCATATACCCATGATAAATATATGGTTCCACCAACAAGGCAAACCAATGAAAAGATAGTAGCTGTTGTGGCGAGCCGCTTACCAGTGAAAATATCTGGACGTTTGATAATGTCTCGTAAGGCTACGAGGCCTAGACAAAAACCAACCGTAGGTACTGCAAGCAACCACCAGTCAATAAAAGCGAGTGGTGACAGGAAGGCGAGTGTAGCAGCGGCAATGGATGTTCCAGCCAACGCTTTGTAGGCATGATCCTCGTTGTTTTCAGAACCACGTTTTGTAGCTTTTGCAGGAGTATCAAAAAGTCCTTTTTTCATGACTGCCGTACCTCGACTGGATTTGTCTAACCAGCCGTGTCCCGTTTTCCTGAATGAAGAAGATAGCGAGATAGAAAAGCTACAATTACAACAAGCACGAGCCAAAAAATCCACCGTAGTGAGGATTTTGTTGATGGCACGTTCGTAGGCCGAAGAATCGGACCGTCACCAGGCTGGGACCCTTCTGCTGCGGGCTGTGAGCCCGTGCTAACCACCATTGAGCGATCTGTAGTGACGTCATCTGCAACGACATCAGCAAGGCGTACTGGCGTGGCAGATGGTTGCTCTGTAGGGAGGTCTTCTTCAGTGGTTGTCGTGAGACCAGCAAGGCCCGCTAACGTAGCCGCTCTACGAACAGCTTCAGGATCTATTTCACGAAGTTTTACCAAAGCACGTGCTGCCTCAGGAAGCGGGCACGCTTTCATATAGTTCACGATGGGCTCACGCACGAAAATGTTTTCGGGTGTTGCGTTAACGTAAATAGTCGTCAACTTTGCTATCACAGACCAATCTTGCCAGCGGGCGAGATCAGCAATGACAAGGTCTGCAAGTTTTGGTTCATTGAGCAACAAACGTAAGGATTCAAGAACACGTTCACGTGGAATTGTTTCTGATTCTTCACCAAGGAAACGCAGCGCCATAACGGCGGCATAGGTTTCTGTGAATGGAATGTCCCGAGAACTACGATCAAGAAAGAGTTTATCAATGAGATCAAGACCCGTTGGACCAACGAGCACAACATAGCAGGCAATCAACGCATCTAAACCACTCCGAAGATCAGATGAGTCGTCACCAAGGTCTTCACCAAGAAGAATTTTCTCTATTTCAGCTGCATAAGCTGGTGTTCCACATATACCTAACATCGTGGCGTATAAACGACGCCTGTTCGACGGAATGCGTGGCGTTTTTATCCATTGGAGCAGTGCAGTCGGATCCATTCTATTTTCAAGGCCACGCACATCGTCGTATGGTGCAATTGCAAATTCATCATACGCGTCTCGAGCCAACACATCATCCTTGTCTTCGAGATATTGTTGAAAAAATGCAAGACGATCTGGACCAGATTCAGGGAGTTGCTCAAGCTTCTTAAGATACGTAACAGCGCGTTGGTTGATGGCAATTGGATTCGACCAAATGAATTCAGGCGGCTCAATTCCCATAATCAGATACAGATTCCCAGGGGCGGTTGCCTCGAGCATGATTGCATCAATCAAAGTGTTCGCATCAAGCAAATTAGTTGACCGCAGAAGGTCTTCTCCTTTGAGGACATCGACCACTTCGAATTTTGCCTGCGGTAACGGACCCTCAGCATTGGGTCCCAGAGCAGATGCGGGAGGTGGCTCAACGAGTCGCGCGATGACAGCAGCTTCGCTTTGCTTAATCTCCTGAGAAAAAGTTAAGCCGACTGCGGCACAAAAAGGACAGCCAAGAGATTGTTCTATCGCCACAAGAAACAATGCACTGATGGCAAGCATCAGGATAGATATTCGAGCGGAAGAGAGGACCGGAATTTGCATGACCGTAGTATATAAGACACGCCGTTATGCCGAATCAAGGAGAGCAGAATACTCGCTTTTCTACATTTTTTGCCTTAACCGAGCCATCGGGCGACGTCGGTGCGATAGGCAGCTACGGCTGGTAATAATGCAGCCAAAATCGCAAGAACGATTAGGAAAGGTACAAGGAGTAGTTCAGCTGTCGTATACGATAAAAATCCGGCCGTGACACCGGCATTTGTTGCTATCCATGGGCCAATGAGTCCGACCGTACCATGTCCGAGGAGCAGGCCAATGACTCCTCCTCCAACAGCAAGGAGAATAGCTTCAATGAGTACTGTTGCAAGAACAACGCTGCGACGAGCCCCCAGCGCCCTCATGATGGCCACGTCCCGGCTCCGTTCAAGAGATGAACCCACCATACTCACGAGGATACCAATTGCAGAAACAATGACGACAAGAGTGGTGACTAACAGCAGCAGTAACTCCAGAGGTGTGACAAAAAGATCAAGGAGCACACGAATCTCAGCAATTGGAAGAGCAGCCTGTGCCTCGCGACCTTCGTTAATCGCATTTCGGAGTCCCATTGCTGTAAGTTCTGCCGGGAGACCAGGAAAAGCAGCTGTCTCAAGCAAGATGGCGGTCACCTCTCGTTGATTGAATGGAAGAAGTCCTTTACCGGGTAAGTCGTCATGATCAGGTTCGACTTGCTCATTGACTTCAATCAAATCAATTGGCTTGGCGTGTCCGTCTTGAAGATAAAAGCCTTCCATGTTGACAAAAACACCACGATCAATGGGTGTGTCAGTTCTGGATAAAATTCCAGTGATCTGAAACGGATCATGGACTTTGCCATCATCAGCACCATGCGTCGGTGCAATTGTATCACCAACTTGTAGGTTCAGTGTCAGTGCGACCTGGCTTCCTAACACAGCACTGTAGAGATCCTCGTCCTGAAAGTTTGTCCCTGAAGAGAACTCAAAAGGTTGGCCATTACCGCGAGTGAGTCGATCAAAATAAGTGGAATTTGTACCAACTACTCGGTGACCACGAAAGTAATCACCCATACAGATGGGAACAGCAGTCTGAGTACTCGCTGCCCATGTTCCATCGTTCCCATCGGGACGTTCATGAGCGGGCAAAAATTCTGTATATGTAGCCCACGAAATGTTCTCGATCGGCTTACTGATAAAATAAACACTATTGAGCACAAGTTGTAATGGGCTTCCTTTTGCCCCAATGATCATATTGTACCCTAGACCTGCACCAGACTCGAAGGCTTGCTTTACAACACCACCTGTAATCAAGGTTGCCACGACGAGCGCAACACCAAGAGACATCGATAATGCGGTGAGGCCACTTGTAAATGCCCGCTGCTTAATATTTCTCCATGCAATGCCAAGCAAACTCATCAATACACTCCACTTGTTGTTGGATGAACTGCCGCAGCCCGATTAAAATCTTCCAAGCGATGGCGTACAGGAAACTGCTCTGCCACCTCGGGGGCATGTGTGACAACCAAGAGAGCGACTTCTTCTTCACGGCATGTCGTCTGTAGGAGATCAATAACCTGTTGTTGATGTGAGGGATCGATACTTGCGGTTGGCTCATCAGCAAGAAGAACTCGTGGGCGATTGGCAAGCGCGCGGGCGACTGCAACCCGTTGTTGTTGGCCGATACTCATGGCTGCTGGCTTATGATGGAAACGGTCCACCAGACCAACTGCTTCAAGGAGGGACTCAGCCCTTTCCTTACTTGACACTTGTGATCCAAAGCTCATTGCAACAAGAACGTTCTCAAGAGCAGTAAATCCTGGAAGTAAGTTGAATTGTTGAAATACAAGACCGATTCGATCAGCTCGTAGTCGATCTCGCTGTGGCTCAGCTAGTTTGACGATATTCAGACCACCTATCAGGACCTGGCCACTGTCGGGACGCATAATGCCAGAAACGACATTTAAAAGTGTTGACTTGCCAGAACCACTTTGGCCTTCAAGTGCAACAAGCTCACCTGCAGCGATCTGAAAAAAGGGTATGTCAAGAATCAGGAGAGGGTCACCGCCCGGAACAGAAAAAGATTTTTTCACATCATGGAGTTCAAGAACAGCGGACTTTTCAACTGAGCTTTGGGTATTTGGAAGTGATTGTTTCATGGTCAAAGAATCGCTGGAACACGAGGTGGTGTCAAAAGGAGTTTTTCGTGGCCGGCTCTCTATGGAGAAAAGCCCGTTTTTTGACAACCTCACTGGTCAGATGAGGATAGACGACTGCCACAATTTCTCAAAAATTTGACGGCAAAGACTTTTGATTGGTGTAGTGACCCGTCAAAACCTGTGGGTGATTGAGAAGGAGTTGGTGCGCGTGTATAGTCCTGCCGGAGAAACTTTACGGTGGCTGTGCCCGAAGGCACTCTGACAACTGCCGATCTGACGACTCGTTATAGGAGTTTTGCTGTGTCCATTCGTGTTGGCATTAATGGTTTTGGTCGTATCGGACGTCTGACATTCCGAGCGATATATGAAAAATTCGGCCTTGATGGTGAGGTGCAGGTCGTTGCCCTCAATGATCTGACAGACGCCAAGACGAATGCTCATCTTCTCGAACTAGATTCGAACTACGGTCCATTCAAGGGGACCGTAGCAACTGATGGCAATGATCTCGTTGTTGATGGCAGAACCATTAAGGTCTTTGCGGAGCGTGATCCGGGATCGATTCCATGGGGATCAGAGAATGTCGATATCGTTGTTGAAAGTACTGGTTTTTTCACTGACGCAACCAAAGCGGTCGCCCACAAGCGAGACAGTGTAAAAAAGGTTGTGATTTCCGCTCCCGCAAAAAATGAAGATCTTACGATTGTTCTCGGTGTCAATGATGACATGTATGACCCATCAAAGCATCATGTCATATCGAATGCTTCCTGTACTACAAATGGGCTAGCTCCCGTTGCAAAGATTCTTCATGAGAAGTTTGGTATTGATCGGGGTTTGCTCACGACGGTCCACGCCTATACAAACTCTCAGAAAACAGTCGATACAGCTGCTGGTAACTTGCGTGATGCACGAGCTGCTGCGTTGAATATTGTGCCAGCAGGAACAGGTGCTGCGAAGGCAGTTGGTCTCGTCATACCTGAACTACAAGGCAAGTTCACCGGCATGGCATTTCGGGTGCCCGTTCCAACTGTGAGTGTTGTCGACTTCACAGCGACGTTAGGCAAGGAGGCATCCCCAGAAGAAATTAATGCTGCTATGAAGACAGCTGCGGAAGGTCCATTAAAGGGAATTCTGAGGTATTCTGAACAGCAGTTGGTTTCAACTGATCTACGAGGAGATCCACATAGTTCAATTTTCTCCGCTGTTGACACCATCGGCCTTGGAAATCTTGTGAAGGTCGTAAGCTGGTATGACAACGAATGGGGTTATTCGAACCGTGTTGCTGACTTATTGAATTTCTTGGAATCAAAAGGGCTTTGAGTAACGAGCCTCGTTAAGAAATTATTTGAATAGCGGCCGGCCTTTCTTTTAAAGAGGCCGGCCGTTTTTATTGGTTTTTTTCAGAAGTAGAATCAAGTTTGGCAATAGCCTCTGTTTCAATTGTTGAGCCATCAAATTGAGTCAGCTGTACTGCGATTCGAATAGGAGTTGTTGCTGGTGCTGAGGTTGGCCATGGCAGTACGAAATGAAGCCCACGGGCTCTTGATGTACGTCTAAAATGCTGATGGGCTTTGGCTGCAGGAATGGTCCATTCAGCAAACTGACGCCCCAAATCAGCTTGTTGTGCCGTTGCTGTTGGTTCGTATGCAGCGACGTAAATGTCACCGGCAGTTGTGACGAGACGTTCATCAGCATCACGTGGTTCAACGACAAGCGTTACACCCTCGGGAAACCCATCACCGTCGGCGTCATAGCACACCGTTTTTTCATGATTGATGACGAGGTGCGTGAGATCCGATTGGTGACCAATGCTTTCAGCAAAGGAAAGTTGGCGAATTGGTCGAGATGCACCTCGCTTACCCGAATCCTGCGGCAGCGGCGGAATGCCTTCCAGGGTAGGAGGCGCCATATCTCCACTTGGATTCGGAAGACTGTTTGAGCTCTTTTGACTCCCTGATGCGGATGAAGGATCTGCACCGAAGACTGGACCATTATCGTTTGAGCTGCCTCCACTTCCATCAAAGCTTGGTACATCGACTTGTGGAGGCACAAGGAGCGGTTGAGCAGGTGCCCGAGACGGCATCTTGGTGTTCGACGAAGAGTCATCAATGATTCCGAGCTGCTTACGAAGTGATGCATTCTCATCCGTCAACGTGTCGAGTTCATAGTACTGTGTCTGCAACTTGTCTTGGAGGCAATAAATTTGATCTTCTTGGAGCCGCAATTCACGCTCTAGAAGTTGATGATGAACATCACTTTTACAACCACAAATCAATACTGTAAGACACATTGCTAGTGACACCGAATAGAGACTTGGCGTCACCGATTGAGAAAAAGTTTTTTTCATGACGCGCCTCCTTGCGCCTCACGCACCGTGAAAGACTCTTAGCCCGTGGGAATTTGCTCTATCACCTCATCAATAAGATGATATTCACATGCTTCGTCTGCTGACATAAATCGATCACGATCAGTATCCTCTTCAATTTTTTCAAGAGGCTGACCAGTATGTTTCAGCAAAATTTTATTCAATTTACTTTTGATATTTCGAAATTCATTGGCATGAATCATGATTTCTTCTGCGGTCCCTTCCATGCCAGCGAGTGGTTGATGAATCATGATTCGAGCATTTGGGAGAGCACGCCGTTTCCCGGCCGTTCCAGCAGTCAAAAGCAAAGCACCCATGGATGCAGCTTGTCCTATGCAATACGTTGCAACATCACAACTCACAAATTGCATTGTGTCGTAAATTGCTAGCCCTGCCGTAACGCTTCCTCCTGGTGAATTGATATAGAGATGGATATCGCTCTTCGGATCATCAGTCTGAAGAAAGAGCATCTGCGCGACAATGGCATTCGCCATTTCATCATTCACCTGAGAGCCAAGGAAAATGATACGGTCCTTAAGCAGCCGGCTGTAAATGTCCATTGCCCGCTCTTCGCGGCCACTTTTTTCAACAACATAAGGGATCAGGGGCATTTAAATGATTCCGGTTATTCAGGAAGAAGATGAAGGGTAGAAAAGATGACTAGTCAACGTCTTTGTCTTCTTCTCCAGGGGGTTTGGTGAGAATGTCATCGACGAGACCATATTCTTTGGACTCCGTCGCCGTGAGATACCTATCTCGGTCTGTGTCTTGAGCGATGCGATCAATTGGTTGACCCGTATGAGATGCAAGAATTTCATTTAAAACGGCACGGGTTTTAATAATTTCATCAGCCTGGATTTCGATATCACTTACCTGCCCACCAACTTGTCCATACGGCTGATGGATCATCACTTTGGCATGAGGCAGAGAAAATCGCTTGCCGGCGGCACCTCCAGCGAGCAACACGGCACCACCACTGGCAGCGAGACCAACGCAGTAAGTGGCTACCGGGCACGAGAGAATCTGCATCGTGTCATAAATCGCCATTGTCGCAGTGACACTACCGCCAGGCGAGTTGATATAAAAATGAATGTCTTTTCGACGATTTTCACTCTGAAGATAGAGTAATTTCATGACAAGCTCATTTGCATTTCCATCATAGATCTCGCCCTGTAAAAGAATGATTCTGTTTTCCAACAGAAGATCACCAAGAGTCATCTGTCGCTGCCGCTGGTAGTCTCTGTAAGCACTGGCAGCGCTTGGATCAATTGGAGCGTTTGACGATGGTAATGGAAACCTTTGAGCAGGCATGAGCAACTTTCAGAAGTGCGTATGAATGAATCAAAAAGAATAACTGAAAAAACTATGAAGATGAATCTTCATGCGAAAGTGGTGTGGTCGGAATTTCATCTTCGCCGGCAGCAACACCGCAGACGGCGTGGTCAATAGCCTCAGCGTCCGGTTTCGGAAATTCAAAAGGCATGTCTTCAAATTTGGCTTGTGAAGTAACCAGATCAATAGTTTTTCGTTCAATAATTTGATTTCGAAGCACATCCATAAGGCCTTTTCGCTCAAGGCTAGCACGAACACGCCGCGGCGATTCGCCTGATTGAGCAGCGATAGCTTTAATTTCTGCTTCATAGTCGGCAGCAGAGTCAGAGACACTCTCAGCCTCTGCAATTTTTTCCAAAATAAAGTGTTCTTTCAACGAGCGTGCTGTACTTGCCATTACAGACTGACGCAACTCATTGATGTACCGACGGATCGAGTCATCATCGAAACCACTTCGACGAAGCTCTAGAATTGACCGTTCAAGTTCTCGCTGGCTCTGGCGACGTAATAAGTCAGGAGGAAGTTCCCAGCTCGCCGAAGCTGTTAGCGACGCTGAGACCTGTTGCCGAACCTGTTTTCTTTGATGCCATTCAAGTTGGTTGTGAAGCTGCTTCCGTACGGCCTCACTGAGATCATCGGCTGACTCAAAATCACCTAACTCTGTAAGCAGAGAAGGAGTTATTTCAGGCATTTCAAATCGTTTGACATCAAGAAGTTCGATTTCCAATGTGACTGTTTTTCCGCGAAGATTTTCAACAGCAGCCTCCTCGGAAATCGATATTTCTGATGTCATACTTTCGCCGGGCTTCAATTGAGAAACAAGTTTGTCGAAACCATCAAGTTCTGCATCGGCAAGAGAAAGTTTTGGGCGGACAACGATTTCCATTTCTTCGGCATGAGAGAGCACCTTGCCATCGTCATCAGTGCATTTGAGATTTGCGACCATGAGGTCCCCTGGTTTGGGAGACCCTTTTGCTGGAACAAGTCGGCCTCGCTCTCGCAGGAGATTGTTCACAGCTTCTTCTACGTCTGTATCAGAAATTTCTCGGTTTGGTCTCTTAATAGAGAGTCCCTTCCACTCCGGCATCTCAAATTCTGGGCGAACTTCGATGGAAAATTCGAAGGTCATTGGTCCATCATCTGGCAGAATGACAGCAGCAACATCAAGGTCAGGCTCACTGATTGGTGCAAGATGCTCCTGTTCATTAACACGTTCGAGCGCCTCATTCAGAAGCTTGGACCGAATCTGATCGTTCAATTCTGTTTTGAACTTGCTGCCCACAAGTTTGCGTGGCGCTCTTCCGGGACGGAAGCCAGGCAAAAGGGCTGTTGGCATGAGATCGCCGACAGCCTCTTCGTAATACCGGTCAATTTCTTCTCGAGGAACAGAAACTTTCACTTTTCTCTGGCACGTGGAAGTTTCTTCTACAGTCACATCAATTTTGAGTAGCTGTGGCTCGGCAAGGGCGGTTGAATCGTCTGACATCGTTGTCCTGTGAAAAGTGTGAGAGATAAAGGTTGGTGTTGGTAATAACGCGGGGTACAACCCCAATGAGCGGTTTGGAGCCCATTTGTCATGGCAACCATTCCACAGAGGAGAGCGGGTGATGGGATTCGAACCCACGACAACCACGTTGGCAACGTGGTGCTCTACCAACTGAGCTACACCCGCATGCTGTTCTTTTCGGAAGTAGTCGGCATGCCTGGCAGCCACTAACTCCTGAAAACCCCGTGATTATAGGGTATTGAGCCCCTTTCGCAAGGTCATACCCCGCGTTATTGGCGTGATTTCTGCCGAAACTGGGAACTCAGGTGGGGCATTTGGAAAATTGGACTCAGAATGGATAATTGAAGTGTTTTGGCACCTATGGCGGGAAACTGCCGCAGTTGTCGCTACCATTGAAACCCAGCAGACATCGAAACCTTAAGTATCCTGTCAGGTTCTGATCCTGTATGGGCCCCATCTCGGATTGCCAAATGAAGTTGCAACTGGTGTTTAAAACAGCAAAGTCTGGAGGGAAAAAGCCTCGTACGTACGATGTGGATCTACCGGTTGTTATCGGTCGAGGGCAACAGGCATCATTTCGAATTCCTCATGGACAAATTAGTCGTCGTCATTGCGAACTCCTTGAGTCGAAAGGATCTGTCTTTATCCGTGACCTCGGTTCAACAAATGGAACGATGGTGAAAGGTACGATGCTGCCTAGTAAAACAAAGGTTCCGGTCCGTTCTGGTAGTGTGATTCAATTGGGTGACCTCGCTTTCCGAGTCAATTATAGTGCACCAAATGACGGTCTTGCTACGCACGCAGTAGAGGACTCATTTGAGGAAGCAATTGACTTCCTTGAAGCAGAACCAGAAGGAGAAACAGTTGAAGCATTTACTGAGTCAGGTTCACGTCCGAGTAAGGAGAAGCCACTTGAAGCGGAATCTCTCGATGATGATCTCTTTTTGGAAGCAGACGAAGAATTGAATGCTGACGACGATGATTTTCTAAATGACAAGAAGTCTTCTCAAGAATCTTCAGGGAGTTTATCAGACGACGACATCGATGATTTTTTAAGTGATATTTGATAAGTAATAAATTGAATCAGGCAAAGAATTAGTTCAGTGGAAATAGAACACCCCGAAACACTTTTTGGATCATTAACGTCATGCAAGACCAAGATAACGAATCTCGTTCCCTTACGATTCGTGACTTAGCACGTGCTAAGCAGAGTGGTCGACCAATAAGTATGGTTACGGCCTATGACTGGTGGTCGGGTAGCCTTGCTGATTCCGCTGGTGTCGACTGTGTGCTCGTCGGTGATAGTCTCGCGATGGTGGTAGCTGGTCGAGAGACAACACTTTCGGCCACAATTGAACAGATGATTTATCACGGAGAAATTGTTTCTCGTGCAGTTCAACGCGCGATTGTATTTGTTGATCTCCCATTTCCCTTACAGCATTTGGGCGTTGGGAAAGCAATTGAATCTGCAGCTAGAATTCTGCAGGAAACAGGGTGTCAAGCAATTAAGCTTGAAGGAACATCAGGCCAACAAGATGTCATCGCCGGAATCGTTGAGGCTGGAATTCCGGTGATGGCCCATGTAGGACTTCGTCCCCAGGCGGTGCATCAACTCGGCGGATATCGAATTCAAAGAGACAGAGAACAACTTCTCGCGGATGCGACAGCAGCAGCAGCAGCAGGCGCGTGTGGCGTTGTGCTCGAATGCGTGCCTTCAAAGCTAGCAGCAGAGATAACAGCTGCAATAGAAATACCAACGATCGGGATTGGAGCAGGCCTTGACTGTGACGGTCAGGTTCTTGTCCTGCATGACTTAATTGGTCTCTCTATTGATCGTATCCCTCGGTTTGTCAGGTCTTATGCTGATACGAAGGGGACAATTTTGGATGCCGTAACTTCATGGCGACAAGATGTTGAGTCCAAAAAATTTCCCGCAGAATCAGAGACCTTGGCTTAGGAGATTCGTGCCTGCTTCCATCAACACGGAATAATGTTGAGGGTCTGCAGACAGTTCTTTTTCCTAAGGCAAGACAACTTCATCGGAAATAACAACCGGCTTACTAGCTCGTATGGTCTGTGGTGAACCAACGGTTCCGGGGACCATGCTACTTCCAGCGAGTGGGATACCATTGCCACAGTTGTTGCATGTATTGACTGGTGCACACGGTTGGCATCCAGGTGCACTGCATGGTCGCATCGCAGCTGGTGCAGCAACTTGAGGCGGAATTGCACCGTTTGGCGTGAAGCCCGGTGGCAGATGACCAAAGCACCGTTCGTACTTCCAGACTTCAAATTTAATATAACGTTCCTGAAGGCTTTTGCAGCCAGTAAGCCCTGCGGCGGCCAGCACAACTGACACGCACGCGATGGCTCGATAGATCCACGGCGTCCTTGACATTGATCCTTACTCCCTGTGGCAAGGCGGACCT
>Ga0114919_10002572_pt1 | contig 14695 bp, 12 predicted proteins | sample BlataG_FD_88682 | JGI IMG/M metagenome (GOLD analysis project Ga0114919, IMG submission 88682) | Deep subsurface microbial communities from Black Sea to uncover new lineages of life (NeLLi) - Black_00105 metaG | ecosystem: Environmental > Aquatic > Marine > Oceanic > Sediment | place: Atlantic... | reverse complement strand
TTGTGGACGAAAGGTAAAACTCCCATCGTCTCCTCTGAGACGCTATATGGGGGCATAGGACATAGTATAATACACTTTGACTTTCGAGTCACCACCGAACGAGACACCTGCCTTACTTGCTGACAGGCACCAAAGTGCTACCCAAAATAAATGCGGCTCTCTTTAGGAGAATTGCCACATCCATAGTATGCCTAAGTGCATTAACACTCATAGTGACTTTTCTACTGGAGTTAACCTATTTCAGTGTGCCTAAGGTGTATATCGAGACATGGGCAAAAGTTTTAAATCTTCCGGTCGCCATGAAGGAACACAAGTCCAAATCCTTAAAATTCTCACCCGAATATCTTAAAATCAACTTACTAGCTTTGTGCCTAGCAAGAAAGAGGTGTATTGTGCCCAAGACCAAGATTCTAATTGCTGATGACCATGCTGTGCTCAGGGAAGGGATGCGTATTCTACTAGAGCAGGAGAGGGATTTAGAGGTAGTCGGTGAGGCTAGTGATGGCGGCGAAGCCGTTAGGCTGGTCACTAAGCTAAAGCCAGACGTGGTATTAATGGATATCGTTATGCCCAAGCTTAGCGGCGTTGAGGCTACCAAGTTGATAAAACAGGCGAGCCCAGCTACTGCTATATTGTTACTAACTACCTATAGCGACATCCACTATATCCTTGGGTTTCTGGAGGCCGGAGCCTGCGGCTATCTACTGAAAAGCGCACATGACTATGACATTATAGGGGCTATTCGCGCTGTGCGTTCTGGTGATTCAGTGCTCGACCCGGTAATAACTCGCAAGCTTCTGAAACGTGCCTTAGGCTCGGCCAGTGGAACTGGTGAGGCTGAAGCAAGAAGTCTGCTCAGCCACCGGGAGATTGAGGTTTTGAGGCTGGCGGCTACAGGAATGAGTAACAAGGATATTGCCAAACAGCTTTTTCTTACCGTGCGCACGGTGAAAGCCCACTTAGCTAATATCTTTAACAAGATGGGGGTTTGCTGCCGCACTGAGGCTATAGTCAAAGGGTTAAGAGAGGGCTGTATCACCCTTGATGATATCCCCTCAGGGATGGAGTGAATAATGGAAGCGAAGTTCGAACTGTCTGAGCAAGATCATCGCTACCTGTTTGAGAATGCCAATGATGCCATGTGGGTGCACGATATGGAGGGTAATATTTTGGATGGAAACAGGGCGTTTGAAAAGCTTACCGGGTATAGCCTTAAGGAATGGGCTGGTATGAATATTAGGCAGTTCCTCACTGAGGAATTTAAAGATGTGGCTAAAGAAGTCAGGCGCAGGTTGCTTAATGGAGAGGCTATTGAACAACCCTATGAGCAGCGATTGCTCAGGAAGGACGGGGCAACAAGGATAGTGAAGATGGCTACCAGTCCGCTCATCATCGACGGGGAGGTAAGAGGCTTCCAACATGTCGCCAGGGATGTAACCAAAGAAAAGCAACTGGAAGAGAATATGCGTTACTATGTCCAGCTAATTACCAAGGCACAAGAGGAAGAAAGAAAGCGCCTTGCCCGAGAGTTGCACGATGAGGTAGCTCCACCTCTCCTCCTCACCCAGCGCTTAGATACAATCACCTCAAGCACCCAACCGAAGTTACCCGTGCCAGTTAAGGAGAAGCTGGAAGACTTGCGCAACCGGACCGTTGAGGCATTAAGCAACATCAGAAGGCATGCCGAGGCATCCCTGGCTGTGGTTAAACTGGAGTTTGGGGATAACAAGGTCACGATGACCGTGAGCGATAACGGCAAAGGCTTTGAATTACCAGCCCGAGTAGAAGACCTCGCCAGCACCGATAAGCTTGGCATTATTGGAATGTATGAACGGGCTCGGTTGCTTGGTGGCACCCTAAGGCTAAATTTAGAATTGGACAAAGGAACAGAAGTGGTCGCTGCATCACCATTGTAGCTATCACATTTCCCCAATCAAATTTGCATTTTACCTTACCTAGTGAATTTCGTTTACAGTAAGCCCTTCCAAGGGGAAGAAAATCATCAAGTTCATCAAAGCGGAACCAACGCTGTGGGCAGCGAAAGAAGAGCAAAATGAAATTAGCCAGGGGCGCCGAAAAGCTTCACCTCATTAAACGGCAGATTTGCAGTATAGATGAAACTCTAGTGAAGCTAGTGGATGAAACCGAAGAGGGTAAATATCTGCTCTCGATAATTGGACTCGCTATTGTCCTTCTTTCCCTGGGAAGTCTACCCTCTTAATTTCCTATCTATGGTCGGGGTGAGAGGATTTGAACCTCCGACCTCATGGTCCCAAACCATGCGCGCTACCCTCTGCGCTACACCCCGCGGCGGGAAGTATAGCAAAGCATTTATTTTGGGTCAAACTGGGGGGCTAATCTCGGCAGTCAGGGCAGTTATCAAATGCGTCAGAGGCTAAATCTACCTTCTCAACTATGTAGTCTAGCTGTTTTTCCGGAGCCCAGTATTTACCACAGGTGTTACATTGTTTTAACTTAAACTCCATCTGGCAAGTAGGCATAGTTATCCTTCTTTTATCTCCAATGTCTTCCATCTTTATAGCATTTGTGGGGCAAACATAAGCACAGGAACCACAGCCAATGCAAGCCTCTGAATGCTCATAAAAGGGGGTAGCCATCTCCCTATCAACGCCCCGATTAACTAAGCTAATCGCCGAGACGCCTACAACCTCCTGACAGACCCTGATACATAACCCACAGAGAATACATTGATTATCCTCTAGCTTAAAGCTTGTTTTCTCAACACCTAGCTGCCTAGCCAAATCTTGTATTACCTTGTTGTTAGGGCACCTGGCGAGCAGCAACTCCATTATCATTTTGCGGTTATCTATAATCCTTTCGGAGTTTGTCTTCACCATAAGCCCTTCCTCTACTTGGTAGAGGCAAGAGGCTACTAATCTTTGCCTTCCATCTTTAGCGATTTCAACCAGACAAAGACGGCAAGCCCCATATGGTGTCACCTCCTCATGATAGCAAAGAGAGGGTATGTAGATATTATTCTCTCTAGCCGCCTCCAATATGGTTGTCCCCTCTTCTGCTTGAACCTCTCGACCGTCAATTGCCAGTGTAACCATTTCTCCCTGCCTTCACTTCCTTATTACAGCGTCAAGCTTACAAACATCATAGCAAGAGCCACACTTGATGCACTTCTCTTGGTCTAAGACCACCGGCTTCCTCTTCCCCATAAAGGTTATGGCTTCCACAGGGCAAGCCTTTACGCAAAGCCCACAACCGGGGCACTTCTCCTCATCAATGAGATAGGTAACTAGCTCCTTGCAGACACCGGCTGGGCATCTCTTATCTCTAATATGGGCTTCATACTCATCCCTGAAATAGCGTATAGTAGTTAAGACAGGATTAGAAGCAGTGCTGCCCAGAGCGCATAGAGAGCTATCTGTAATCGCAGATGACAAGCGTTCAAGTAGTTCAATATCTCCATCTTTCCCCCTCCCCTCAGTGATGTCGGTTAGTATCTCACCCATCCTTTTTAACCCCTCGCGGCAAGGAATACATTTGCCACACGACTCGCCCTGGAGGAAGCCGATGAAGTACTTGGCTATATCCACCATACAGGTATCCTCATCCATCACAATCATTCCACCGGAGCCCATCATGGAGCCAACCTTGTTGAGTTCATCAAAATCGACGGGGAGATTAAGTAAGCTCCCAGGGATGCACCCACCCGAGGGACCACCAGTCTGCACCGCCTTGAATTTTCTACCCCTGGGAATACCGCCACCTATATCATAGATAATCTCCTTCAAGCTTATTCCCATCGGGACTTCTACTAGGCCGGTATTGTTAATCTTACCCACCAGCGAGAAAATCTTGGTTCCTTTGCTATTCGGGGTGCCTATTGTTGAATACCAATCAGCCCCATTCTTGATTATTAGCGGGACATTGGCCCAGGTTTCCACATTGTTAAGATTGGTAGGCTGTTCCCACAAACCCTTCTCTACAGTGTGGACATACTTTGCCCTGGGCTCACCCACTTTACCTTCCAGCGAAGCCATCAGTGCCGTTGATTCACCGCAGACAAAAGCTCCACCTCCCCTACTTATCCTGATGCTGAAGTCAAACCCAGAACCCAAGATGTTTTTCCCTAGAAGCCCATACTCCTTGGCTTGTTCAATGGCTATCTGTGCATGTTTTACGGCTAGAGGATACTCGTTACGGACATAGATATAGCCCTCGTGACCTCCGATAGCATAAGCTCCTATTATCATTCCTTCCAGAACGCTATGAGGATTTCCCTCCATCAAGCTCCTATCCATAAAGGCACCGGGGTCTCCCTCATCGCAATTACATATGATATACTTAGTGTCGCCATACGCCCGACGGCAGGTTTCCCACTTAATACCGGCAGGAAATCCACCACCACCCCGTCCCCGCAAGCCAGATTTTTTGATTTCTTCAATTATCTCTTCGGGAGTCATTTTGAAAAGTACTTTGCCCAAAGCAGCATAGCCACCCAGAGCTAAGTAGTCCTCAATTATGGTGGGGTCAATGTTGCTATTGTCGCCAGTGATAAGGCGCTTTTGCTTTTTATAGAATGGCACCTCGTGCTCGTAGGTTATTTTCCCACCAGTATTTGGGTCAATATAGAGTAATCTATCAATAATATTGCCCTTAATGATAGTCTCCGAGATTATTTCAGGGACATCCTCACCTCCCACCTGCTGGTAAAGGATGTTTTCTGGCTTAATTACCACCAGCGGACCTCTCTCACAGAAACCGGGGCAGCCTGTTATCCTGAGGTCTACCTTCGTCTCTAGCCCCTGCTCTTGTATTTCTCGCCTGAAGCCGGTGATAACGTCTTGCGCTCCCAGAGCTAGACAACCGGTGCCGCCACATATGGTTACGCAGAACTTACTAGGGTCCCTACTTCCAATTATTGATTTTCTTAGAGCCTCTAGCTCATGTAGCGAGCTTAGCCTACTCAATGTTTGTTCCTTTCCCATGATTAATCGTAGCTTTCCAATAAAGGTTTTACCTTATTGCTCTTCATCTGCCCTGAATATTCCCCGTCAACTATTACTATAGGACCTAGAGCACAAGCGCCAACGCAGTTGACCGTCTCCAGGGTATATTTAAGGTCTTCGGTTGTGTCACCGGATTTAATCCCGAGCTCTCGCTCCATCTCCTCCAGGATTCTAACTGCACCCCTAACATGGCAGGCAGTGCCGAGGCAGACATTGATTATGTGACGTCCTCTCGGTTTCAAACTGAAAGCCCTAAAAAAGGTGGCTACACTATAGACCTGACTTAAGTCAACATCTAAACCCTGGCTAACCTGTACCAAGGCTTCCTTAGGTAGATAATTGTATTCCACCTGGATATCTTGCAAAACGGACACCAGCCAGCCTCGGTCATGCTGATGCCTGTCCAGTATCAGCTCCACCCTCTGCTGTATTTGGTTATCCCTGACCTTCATGCGCCCTCTCCTTAAGCTTGGCGTATTCTGCATTCACCCTCTGCTGAATCTCATTTATTACATCCTCAGACAGATGCCTGAACCTCCCTTGCAGCTTCATGTAGTCCGTAACCGGTCTGAGTTTGGGGAAATCAAAATTTAGTCTATAGGTACCATTCTCCACTTCATACAGGGGGAATATTCCTGTCTCTACTGCCAGACGACCGAGCCTGACGGTTAAATCGGGAGCACATCTCCACCCGGTAGGGCACACGGAGAGGATGTGGACATAAGCTGGACCAGGGGTCGCTGCCCCCTTTGCCACCTTACTCATCAGGTCAAAGGGGTAGCTGGGGCAGGCAGTAGCTACATAGGGAATATTATGGGCAGCAGCGATGGCTGGCATATTCTTCTTCCAGGTAACTTGCCCGATGCTCACCTTGCCGGCAGGGGAGGTGGTAGTAGAAGCACCATAGGGAGTGGCTGAAGAGCGCTGTATCCCGGTATTCATGTAGGCTTCATTGTCAAAGCAGATGTAGAGGAAGTTATGACCCCTCTCCATGGCTCCAGACAGCGCCTGCAGCCCGATATCGCTGGTTCCACCATCTCCAGCCATGGCTACTATCCTGATTTCCTGCTGAGCCATTCTGCCCTTCTTCATCAGTATCTTCAGCCCCGATTCTATGCCAGAAGCCACGGCGGCGGTATTCTCAAACAGGGTATGAATCCAGGGAACACGCCAGGAAGTATAGGGAAGTTGTGATGAGATTATCTCTACACACCCGGTGGCGGTAACTATTATCACCTTCTGCCCCAGTGGCTTGCAGGCAAGCCTCACCGCTAGAGCCTCACCACAGCCGATACAAGCCCGATGCCCGGGGGTAAAGTTTTCCCTTTTGGTTACTAATCTGGGGACGAAAACAGCATACTTTTCCATTTTTTGTTTTAAGAAACAAATCCTTTTTTATTAGCTATAAAAATTCCAATTATTTTTTGGGGGGAAACAATTCCTATTTAGCCAGATAGGAAAATTGTTTTTCGAGTTATGTTAAGTTGATTATTTTACTCTCTCACCCCGAATATTTCAAATTCCCGGTCACTCCCCTTTTGGGAGATTTCTATGCCTCTATTGACTATTTCCTCAAATCCAGCCGGGGTAATATCCCTGCCACCCAGCCCCCCGATGAAGCCTATGACCTTTGGCCTCCTGGCCTCACTATATAAGGCTGACCTGACCTCGGAGCAAACTGGACCTCCAGGACCACCAAAGGAGAGCGCCCTATCCAGAACGATGAGAACCTCAGCATTTCCGACCGCCTGGCGAATTTCCTTAAAGGGGAAGGGGCGCCATAAGCGAAGTCTAACCAAGCCAATACTCTTTCCCTCCCCCTTCATCTTGTCTATAGCTGTCATTGCCGTTTCACTAAAGCTGCCCATGGTCAATAGTAGCACCCTGGCATCTTCACTGCGGTAGCATTCTACCGGAGAGTAATATCGCTGGAAGGTTTTGCCAAAGTTATCCCAGCACTGGAGGATTACCTCTTTGGCTGCTTCTAAATTTACCTCCTGCGCCTTCTTTGTCTCTGAATATATGATAGGCGGAGCGAAAGCCCCCATAGTTACCGGTCTATCCGGGTGTAGGGGCATGGGGTACTGATAGGGAGGGATAAATTTATCAACCTGGCTCTGCTCCGGGAAAAGCACTGGCTCAATCACGTGTGACAGGTAGAATCCATCCAGGTGAATCATTACTGGAAGCAAAACCCTGGGGTCTTCAGCAATACGGAAGGCACACAGGACATTATCCACCGCCTCCTGCCCATTCTCCACAAAGAGCTGAATCCACCCGGTATCACGAACTGCCATAACATCAGAGTGGTCACCCCAGACGCTTAGTGGCGCTGATAATGCCCGGTTAGCCACCGCCATAACTACTGGTAACTGCATTGACGAGGCAACATACAGCACCTCATGCATCAACTCCAGCCCTTGACCGGCGGTAGCGGTAAAGGTTCGAGCCCCGGCGGCTGATGCCCCAAGACAGGCGCTCATGGCTGAGTGCTCAGATTCCACCGGGATATACTGGGCATCCAACTCGCCATTGGCTACTAGCTCAGCCAGGTGCTCAATAATGTGGGTTTGCGGAGTAATGGGATAGGCAGCCACAACATCAACGTTAGCTAGTTTAGCTGCTTCAGCGATTGCCAGCGAAACCTCGATACCTATCCTTTTTGCCATCACTCCTCCTCTGGCACCATGGTAATGGCTTTAGTCCAGCACTCGCGGGTGCAAATACCACACCCTTTGCAATAGAATAGATTGGCTTCAAAATACCCTTCAGCATTTTGTTCAATGCATCCCTCGGGGCAGAAAATGTAGCAAATACCACACTTTATACATTTATTGGTATCAAAGATTGGTCTTTGTGACCTCCAATCACCAGTCTGGTACTGGCTGGCACTTCCTGGCTGGGCTACTATTGAGCCAATTTCCAGGTCTTTCCAGGTTAGCATACCCTCCGGCTTAGTCAATTGGCTTACTCCTTTGGGGGTCAACCTCACCCCCTTAGATATTTACTTAGCAACCCTCCCCCTTTATCCCCCTCCCTTACAAGGGAGGGGGAGTTATTTTATAAAAGAGGGGCTGGTGCCCCTCTTAGACACCCAAATAAAGCAAGGGTTTAGGGGCAAAGTCCCTTCAATCTACCCTTGATAAACGACTTTTTACTCCTTTACCGAGGTCTCGTCATAGGCTTTGTGCATAGCCTTAATATTTCTTTCCGCCAGGCGGTTAAAGCGGTGTTTCAAGGGTTCAACCAAGGATTCCAGTTCGACCACCCCGGTGGCTCTAACTAGAGCTCCAACCATGGCAGTATTAGTAATAGGAATTCCTAAAATCTCCCTAGCGATAGTTGTGGCATCAACTTTAGCTAGTTTACATTTAACTTTGAACTCAGCCTCAACATCCTGAAATGACCTTCTGGTATTAATTATCAATATACCGTTTTCCTTAAGTCCTGAGGCGACATTCACAATGCTAAGTAGTCCAGGGTCAAGCACCACCACTATATCAGGTTGAGCTATCTCAGCCCTTATCCTGATAGGTTCCTGGCTACTTATTCTGACAAAAGCCAATACTGGTGCTCCTCTCCTCTCCGGACCAAAGCTGGGGAAGGCATGAGCATACTTACCTTCGCTTATTGCCGCCTGCGCCACCAGTTCTGCGGAGGTAACCGCACCCTGACCACCACGACCATGCCATCTAATCTCAATAAGTCGGTTAGTATCTATCAACTCGGTCTCCTAGCTATCACAAAAGCGCCCCTGGAGCGACTTGAACGCTCGCGCCCAGCTCCGGAGGCTGGTGCTCTATCCACCTGAGCTACAGGGGCCAATACCTATAATACCCTATAGCCAACGATGAAGCAAGGGCATTGCCCGAATCTATAATCTACTTTTTCCAAATCGGTTTTTCAGGAACTTCTCCAGCTCGACTATGAGGAATCCAGGGAATAGGGCTAAAATTATGAGTGGCCACCATTCCGCAGGGAAGGCTGCTGTTCTAAATATAACATTAACAACGGGGATATAGGTTATCATAAGCTGGGTAATTATGGTTACCGCAACACCTATGAGCACCCATTTATTGGAGAAGGGGTTAAAGGTAAATGCCGATTTCATTACTGACCTGGCGGTAAAGATGAAGCCTATATGTAACAGCTTGACCGCCATGAAGGCTGCTGTTTGCGCCTGCGTTAATACTAAGTCCATATTAGAGGTATGCGTTTCAAAGGCTAGATGCCCGTATATCCAATATACGATAAAGCCCGAAGCTGCCATTACCACCGACACCAACCCGACTCTCTCAAAAAATAGGCGATTGGCTATTTTTTCCTTGGGGTTACGCGGAGAGCCTTCCAGTAATCCCTTTTCCTTGGGCTCCATCATCAGGGGCAAGGTGAGAAATATAGAGTCAGCCAGATTCACCCACAGGATGTGTATTGGCTCCAAGGGAAGGCGCAGGGCAAAGAGAGGTATAAATGGTGCCAGTAATATTGCTCCCATTACCAGTAGCGCCTGCCCCCCATTGGTGGGAAGAGTATACAGGATTGCCTTTTCCAGGTTCTTCCAGGCGTGTCTGCCTTCCTCCACTGCCCCCACTATGCTGGCGAAGTTATCATCAGTCAAAACCATATCAGCGGCTTCCTTGCTCACCTCGGTTCCCGTTATCCCCATGGCAACGCCGATATCGGCTGCCTTCAGTGCTGGGGCGTCGTTTACCCCATCGCCAGTGACGGCAGCGATGTGTCCCCTCCTTTGCAACTGCTTTGTTATTCTCAACTTATGCTCCGGGGCAACCCTGGCATAAACCGAGACCTCGTCCACAACTTCATATAGCTCATCATCGCTCATCCTTGACAGCTCTTCCCCGGTCAATACCTTATCACTGCTTCCGCCAATGCCTAGCTGCTGGGCAATAGCTTTTGCCGTCTGAGCATGGTCACCGGTTATCATTATCGTCTTTATCCCTGCCGTCTTACAATTCTTGACTGCCTCAATCGCCTCTTCCCGAGGTGGGTCTATCATCCCCTGGAGCCCGAGGAAAATCAATCCCTTCAAATCTTCCGGATAGAGCGAAGCTTTATCCTTGGGCACAGTCTTGTAAGCCATCCCGAGCAACCTTAAGGCTTCTCTCGCCATCTCATCTACTTTTCCCAATATCTCATCACTTCTTAAAGACTCAACACTTCCATCAATTAATTGGCTCTGGCACATCCGTAACACCCTCTCCGGTGAGCCCTTCACATAGATAACATTTTCCACCTTGCCCTGATGCAGGGTAGCCATATATTGTTGTTCAGGCTCGAAGGGTATCTCATCCAATCTGGGAAGCTTTTGGGTAATGGCAGCTTTAGCTGCTGAGACCACCAAAGCCCCTTCGGTAGGGTCGCCTACAATATTATATCCCTCTTCACCCTCGGCTAGAGTTGCATTATTACAGAGGTAACCTGCTCTTAAGGTTTCAACTAACTCCTGGTTCTCTGGGTTGATTCCTTTGTTCCCCAGAATAAACTCTCCTCTGGGGTCATAGCCGACACCGCCCACTTTATAGTCTTTCCCTCCAGAGTGGATATATACTACGGTCATTTGATTTTTGGTGAGGGTGCCTGTCTTATCTGAGCATATAACTGTAGCACAGCCCAGTGTTTCCGCTGCCGGTAATTTCCTTATCAGTGCGTTTCTCTTTGCCATAGCCACTGCAGCCAGGGCTAAAATCGCAGCCACTATGGCGGGTAGCATCTCGGGTATTGCGGCAACAGCAAGGGCTACTGAGGCAAGGAAGGCATACACGAGGTCATATTTAAATACTAATGCTAGTATAAAATTAACCGCGGCCAGGGCAAGGATGGCAATAATCAAAAATCTAGTGAAGTCGGCTATCTTCCTCATTAGGGGGGTGATGATTTTGCGGGTCTCTTTCATGAGTTCGGCGATTTTGCCGAACTCTGTTTGCTCTCCAGTGCCTACTACAATCCCCTGTGCCGAGCCAGCGGTAATGAAGGTACCACCGAAGGAAATACAGCGCTGGTCGCCAGGTGATAGATTTGGCCTCGAAATAGGGTCACTGTTCTTGGTCACCGGTACCGATTCTCCGGTAAGGGCTGCCTCATCTGCGCTCACATTTTTGGTAAAGAATAAGCGCAAATCTGCTGGCACCTTATCACCACCCTCCAGTATAACCACATCGCCGGGGACCAATTCCCGTGTCGGTATGACCTTCTTCTCTCCATCCCGGAGCACAGTGCACTCCGGCACCATCATCTTCTTCAGCGCTTCCAGAGCAGCTTCACCCTTCCCCTCCTGAATGAAACCTATTATTACATTGAGGATGACACATCCCAGAATAACTGCCACATCTGGCCACATATCCGTCTCAGGTTTAATAATAGTTAGAATAGTGCAAACAAGGGAAGCAGCAAGCAGGACATATATCAAGGGGCTATGAAACTGAAGTAGGAGGCGGACGAGAGCTCCCCTCTTCTTGAACCTCAGTTCGTTATATCCATATTTTGCCAGCCTGGCTTTTGCCTCGCTGGAGGTGAGCCCAACATTACTAGCTTCTAAGGCTTCAAAAGTCTGTTCTGCTGATAGCTGATACCATCTAGTCTCGTTCAGCAATCAAATACCTCCTCCGTATCATGGTCAGGGTCAGCCCGTCGAACTAAAGTTTAATCAATTTCTACAAGGGGGGGCAAGGATTTGGCTTAATGTCAGCATTTATTCCAAAGTCTCTCTTATATCACAAAAAGCAGGTAGAGACAAAAACTATGTCATTATAACAAAAGTTCGTCCGTGGTGAAAGAAGCCAATATTGACATTTCCCCAGGATGCCAATAAAGTGGCTTTGGCAAAGGAGTTAACCTTGGTCTGGGTCTGGGTAAAGTTTATTTTATGCGTCTTAATCATCTTCTTCTCGGGACGGGCGATAGCAAGGTATGGTGATATTATCGCCCGCAAGAGCGGTCTCGGTGGGGTGTGGATAGGGGTTATTCTCCTCGCCCTGGTTACCTCCCTGCCTGAGCTCTTCACCGGGATAAGTGCTGTTACCTTAGTCGGTGCTCCTGATTTAACCATCGGCAATCTGTTTGGTGCCAACAGCTTTAATCTTTTGAACCTGGCCCTCCTTGATATTGCCTATCACAATGGCTCCCTGCTGAGAGCAGTTAGCCCGACTCATCAATTGACAGGGTGGCTCAGCATGGTTCTGGTCTTGGTGGCTGCCGCCTCTATCTTTATCAGCAGCCGCTTTTCAGCCTTGGGCATAGGCTGGATAGGGTGGTATACCCCTATCATCATCCTTTTATACCTTGTCTTTATGTGGAAAATCTTCCGCTCCGAACAGCGGCAGCCTTCTCCCCAGGTAAGTGACCAGAGAGCCGAGCCAGATTATGGAGAGATAACCCTGGGCAGGGTCTACCTTTATTTCGCTATAGCGGCTGCCTTCATCATTGGCGCTGGAACCTGGCTGGCGATAATCGGAGGTGAGATAGCTGCCATTACCGGGTGGGGGCAAAGCTTTGTCGGCAGCCTGCTCCTCGGTTTCACCACCACCCTGCCTGAAATCACCGTCTCTTTCGTCGCCATGAGGATGGGGGCAGTGGACATGGCGGTTGCCAATATGATAGGTTCAAATCTATTCAATATGACCGTCATCCCTATAGATGACCTGTTTTATTTACAGGGTCCTGTTCTGGCTTCGGTCTCGGAGAGCCATCTCATCACTGCTCTGGTGGTCATATTGATGACAGGGATATTTATGGCTGGGCTCCGCTTCAGACCTAAAAGGTTTCTCAGGCTAAGCTGGTGTAACATGGCTCTGATAGCGTTATTCTTGCTCGGGGCTTACTTCAGCTATACCCTAGCCTGAGCAAAAGATGATATAATTGCCGTGTAATCAGGGAGAGGTGTCCGAGTGGTTTATGGTGCCGCTCTCGAAAAGCGTGAGTGGGCATGCCACCTAGTCCCGCTAGATACGATTTTGTGCCGTCCTGCTCAAGGCGAAATCGGCTTTTATATCTGGCTGTGCTACCCAGTACCACTGGGTGCTAAATAGTTTGTCGGCGAAATGTCGGCAAAACAGCGACCCCATCGGACCCACGGGCTTTTTTTAATTGTCAGAAAGGTCTAGAATAAAAGAGATAACCTGTACGTTGCCAAACCGATTTAGGAGGCTTGGGATGGCTCAAATAGAAATGATAATTGATTCTGTAAGGCGGAACTCAACGACCAATGAGGGGGCGATAATTCTAAAAGAAAGGGGAGCAGAGCGCTATCTTCCTATTTATGCAGGTTCACCCCAGGCCAGTCTTATAGCCAAGCAATTGCAAGGCGTAGGGGATTCTGAACTAGAAGATTATGTCTTTTCGCTGACTGGCATTGACACAACCAAGTCTAAAGTCGAATCAGTTATAATCAGCGGGTTTGACAACAATATCTTTTACGCGAGACTGCTCTTGTCCCAGCATGATAAGCCTCGAGAGGTTGACTGTCCACCTGCTATAGCTCTGGCGCTTGGTGTTAGAGCACAGGCACCCATTTTCGCTGAGGAAGCAGTCCTAGACAAAGCTGGAATTGATGTTCCTGTATAGGGCAAGGCTATCTAATACCCGGACAAAATAGCGAACTTCTAAGAGGCTAGAAGGTCAAAGGGGAGAATTTTTAGGAAGGGATTTACCTGTTGTGGGAGGTGGAGGCAGCTTCGCTAACCAATAGCCAGTTCTGGCAATAAGGCTTCTTTACTAAGGAGCTCCTCCTTGTCTATAAACCGCTCCTCGGCAAGACGGCCAAGGGCAGTATTAAACTTCAACTGGTTTAATTCAGCCACGATTTACCTAACCAAGCCTGAAAAAGACAAAATATCCAAGACAATGTCTTTTTATTGTCTTGGCATCATCTGTTCTCAGATATAAAGACAAAAGACAAAGACAAAAACTGCATAGTCTTTTTGACTGTCCTTTCTGTCTTCACAAGCGTAAAGCCATTATGATTTGGCCATGGACGTGAACGGGACAAGAGAAGATTCATAGCTTAACAAAACGATGAAATGTAAAATGTCTAAGCACACCCACTCAGTTCTTTGGTAAGATAGGCTTTCATTTCTCTGAAATAGTACCAATCAGTTTCAACAGCTCTACGGAGTTTCCCTTTTGTATCAGGGGTGCCTCTGAGTAGAGATTGCATCTCAAATACATCCACAGCAGGGTCGTGGTTCTTTGCTTTGATCAGCTGCCTGCCTTTAGGGATCCACCGTGAGTTTAGGTTTAATCTACCCGGGAATGGTATTTTAAGCACTACAATGTTAGGCTCATGTTCCTTTAGGTTTCTTACAATCGCACTACTGACCTCGCTACCGACTCCGACTATGATGTCTGGTCGCAATATGCTGACTTCATACCTGCAGTAGTACTCCCACATGTCATCATAAATGTCTAGGGGAGGGTTAGCATCCAATGGCTTTCCATCCTCTTCGCGATAAAAGGAAAACTTAACAAAATTGGTTACGGCTACTAGGTCATCAATGTTGTGAGCCGGCTCGTAGTAGGTTCCTGGATAGGAGTTCAGAGCGAGTGCAGCAATAACTTTGAGATGACCATTATCGTATGGATAAACATGCACACCTAGAGTATCAGGGTCATCGTATTGACGAAGTAAGCCCTTATCTGGACTGTCTAGCCAAACTCTAACAAGCCGCCTAGCGCGGCTGAGGTTTTGAGCCATAGCA
>Ga0114919_10002571_pt1 | contig 14697 bp, 19 predicted proteins | sample BlataG_FD_88682 | JGI IMG/M metagenome (GOLD analysis project Ga0114919, IMG submission 88682) | Deep subsurface microbial communities from Black Sea to uncover new lineages of life (NeLLi) - Black_00105 metaG | ecosystem: Environmental > Aquatic > Marine > Oceanic > Sediment | place: Atlantic... | reverse complement strand
CCCCCCCCCCCCTTCTCTCCCTCTCCATCCATCCATCCATCTCTCTTCTACTCAGCTCTACAAGCCATGATGCCCTCCGTCAATTCCTTTCTATTCAACTCTTTCCCAATAAACACAATCTTACTCACCCTCTTCTCCTCCCCCCATGGCTTGCCTATGCCTTCGTCACTGGAAGCCATTTGAACCATCATGTGTACTCCTTGCATCACAAACTTGGCATTCTGGCCTTTAATTGATAGTATGCCTTTCAATCTATAGATATCTGCTCCTTTGGTTTGTACCAGTTGACCTATGAATTGGTTGAGTTTTGCAAAGTCTAGCGGTTCCTGAATTGTAAGGCCTACACTGCTGACTCTTGTATCATGATGATGGTGATGATGATGGTGCTTATGATCATGATCTGAGTTGGTACAGTGGTCGTCTTTGCAGTCATGCTCATGCTTGTGCTCATGATGATCGTGGTGATGATGATCTGGGTTGTGGCAGTGATCGTCATGGCAGTGCTCACCTTCACCATGATCATGCTGCTGCTGCTCACCCATTTCTCCTAGAAATTCTGGATTAACTGCCAGTAGCTTCTCCAAATCAAAAGCCTGTACACCCAAAATATGCTCCAAAGGAACATTAGACTGAGTACATTCAATAATCTGAGCTCCACCATTGATATCCTTAATATAGGAAATGACGTTCTTTTTTTCTTCCTCGTCGACCAAGTCGAGCTTGTTCAGCAGCACTCTGTCTGCAAAAGCAACTTGTTGGATTGATTCGTTGATTGCACCGTCTGGTTTTTCTTCATCAAAGTGCATGATAGCATGACGAGCATCTACAACTGTGAGGATGGCGTCCAGGGAGAGTTCTTGCTTGAGATCTTCGTCGACGAAGAATGTCTGTGCTACGGGGGCAGGGTCGGCAAGGCCCGTGGTTTCGATCAAGATGGCGTCAAAGCGGTTCTTTCTTTTCAGTAATTTGCTCAATATGCGGATGAGGTCTCCTCTGACTGTGCAGCAGACACAGCCGTTGTTCATTTTGAAGATTTCTTCCTTGGTCTCCAGAACAAGAGCGTCGTCGATGCCGACTTCACCGAATTCATTTTCTATGACGGCAATCTTCTTGCCATGGTTTCCGGTGAGGATGTGGTTGACTAGGGTGGTCTTGCCTGCTCCTAGGAACCCGGTGATGATGGAGACTGGGATCTTGGGTTTCTGTGGTGGTGGTATTAGGAATGGGTGGGGTGTGAGTTTGTGGAGGGAGAGAAACGGGAGAGTTCAAGCGGTCGTCGAGCGATCAACCGAGCAATGGCATATGTGCAAGGGAGCAAATGCGATGCATTAAACTATCATATAACGGTAAATACTTCGCTGTTTATTATGAATGTAAACGCGGTACTGGCAGCCAGATGCCATCATTTTCTTATTTAGTATAGCTTACCTTTGTGTCTGCCATATTTATACGATGTCTATGCTGCTATTGGTGTAAGTATTGACTAGTCACGATCTCAAGAATCGTTCAAATGTTGGTGAATGTGGCAGGGGTGTGCTGCCAAAAAAGGCTCAACGACGCCAAGTCATTTGCAGGTAGCTGTCATTTGGCTCCTACTGGTGATGAGGCTGCCACCTACTGGTGATGAGGCTACCACCTACTGGTGAATTGCTGGTCATGTTGGCTCCTACTGGTGATGGGCCTGCCTCCTTACATACAATGAGCCCCTCTTCCTTTCAAACTAACCGGTGTACCCAAAAAAAAATGGGACACAGAGAGGAATGCAGCATTTTTACGACATAAAAGTAGCTACACATATACTTAACACGCATATACAATGCTACCAATACTGTATACAATTCTATTCACTGACAAAACCTAAAGAAAATTGGCCACTCAAGTCAGATCACAAAGATTATGTGCGGTAGAACCAAGTGTGCTCTCTCAAGAGAACGAATAAGATCCACTACCGGATGCAACACTTGGATCAATGAGGATGCATACAACCCTTCTCACAACGCAGGCCCAGCCTTCAATCTTCCCGTCATTCATATTACCACCGACACCAGTCACAATCCAGTCACAGTCCTCCACACCATGAAATGGGGCCTTATCCCTTCCTTCACCAAACCAACAGACAAACCAGACTACTACAAAATGTTTAACGCTCGCAGTGAATCCATCCACGAGAAACCATCCTTTAGAAGACTCATCCCTACCAGACGTTGCCTCGTCATCACTGAGGGCTTTTACGAGTGGCACAAGAGTAATAAAAACCAACCCGCCAAAATTACATCAAAGAAACAGCCTTATTTCATCACATTTTCTAATGACAAAACAACAACATCTGAACTTATGGTCTTTGCAGGATTGTATGACACTTGGAAGGATGGAGAGGGGAATATTCAGTATACAGTTACCATCCTTACTACAGAGACCAGTAAACGATTGCAATGGTTGCATGATAGAATGCCAGTCATACTGAGGACCAAGGAGGAGCAGGATTGGTGGCTGTATTCTAAAACTACCATTAATAATAATAATAATAATAATAATAATAATAATAATAATAATAATGGTATCACTTCTACTACTACTAATATTAATGGCAGTTCCAAGCTTCTGTCGCTATCCAAGTTGGGGCCATATAATGGAGATGATCTTACATGGTGGCCAGTAACTCCAGCAATGGGAAGGGCTGATTATCAATCTGAAGAGGCTAGTAAGCCACTGGAGAGGCCTAGTGTGAAGGACTTTTTCAAACCAAGGATGACTCCAAGTAAAAGGAAGAAGATAGAGGAGGAGGAAAAAGAAGAGGCCGAAGAGAGGAAAGGGGCCGCCCCGGTGATGGTGAGGGAGAAGGACGAGGAGGGTGGTGTACATGTGGGCTCTGCAATAAAAGTAGAAGCAGTAAATACAGATGAACCATTGGAAATGCTGAAAGGAATGAAGACCGAGGAAGAAGAAGTAAGGGATGGCGTGGACAAAGAAAGAAACCAACAATTAAAGGAGAAGAAGGTTCAGAGGAGTTTTTAAAGAGGAAAGGAAGGAAGACAGCCCTGGTCAGATGAAGAAGACCAATATTGCGTCATTCTTCCAGAAGCAAGATTGAAGTACATTATAACGGTTGTTGTTTTGCATTAGTTACATCAGCTCTTATGGTTGTTGTAAGCACTTTTTGTAAATGATGATTTGAAATGAAAAGAGCGAGTGGGTGAGCAAACCTCTCTCTTGTCATCGTTGGTGACAGTGAGAGAAATGAATCGAGCTTTCTGAGTAGGCTTAATTCTTACATTATTAGGCATTTGACAGCTTTATGATCGTGATGTAAATCTTTTAAATAAGATACTCCCTAATGGAAGATCACAAGGTCTGGTCAGCAGGAAGTTGAGTGGCAACTCAGGGAATGAAGTGGCAACAAAAATGCAATTTTACCCAGACTTGTACAAGGGGCCAAGGTACTTTTTCTTCCCATCTACTGATGGTGAACAGCAACCTCAAGGTAGGCCTTTAAGCACAAATGGAATATCTCCTTGATTGGTATACAATGGGAAGTCTTCCTACTTTTGGTTTTGCCCTTCCCCTCTTCATGCCCTCGTTCCCTACATACTTCCTCAACTACACACACTCACTTATCATCCAAACTCTCTCCCACCATGCTTTTTATTCCCCCCTACCTCTTCTATCCTCTTCCTCACCGTCTGCAGTGCTTCCAACAACAGCTTCTTCTTTGCCATTCTAAACTGAATTGCCAGCCTCATATTATTCACCTCCTCCTCCTCCTCCTCCTCCTCACCACCACCACCACCACCACCCAGTCCAGCCAACAACTCCACATCCTGATCAAGCCTTGTTTTAAAATTCGACAACGCAATAGCCACAAGACCAGTCAACGTCTTCAATACCTTGATTTCATTCTTCACACTCAATGGTTGGTCCCAAGCTCCTAGCCCTTGTATAGAGCTATCATCAATCTCCTTGGCATTTGTTGCGTTTAGCACTCTTAAAGCCGCCAACAACCTGGCATCTAATGGACATTCTCCCTTTCTGATATTGACTTGCAAATCAAGAGCAGGAGCAGCAGCAGTGCACTTAGTAGTGAATTTAGCGCTTTCTTCCATCAAACCTAGCGCTATCAATGGCTTCTTCTTCCATTCAGGCAATTTACCACTACCGGTATCATCATCAATATCATCAGTATTAACTATTCCAGCCACAGCCTGAGCAGCTTCTGCCAATGCAACACTAAATTGCAACACAACAGTATCATGAGGATTATCATCCACCACTAAAAATCCATAATCCATTAGTAGGAAATCATTAGACAAATTGCCATAACTCAGTGTGATTTCTTCACCTGCCTTGATATCCCTAAGTGCAACCATTGCCATTGCTACACCTTTACTATTACTATTACTATTTCTAATGATATTGCTGGTCTTGTTACTATTACTGTCTAGAGCTCTCACCTTGGCGTTGGGAGTAAAAGAGTGGTTGGCCATGTCTATTAAAGGCAACATGGAGGCAGGACTGGAAGGACCACCTGTTCTGAAGGCTCTAGACATGACTACTCCAAGGGCCCATCCTAGTGCATTGGCATCTACGACACTACCATTAAATGGATCTGACATATAACTATTACTATTACTATTGCTATTACTGCTACTATTACTATTACTACTAAGGGGTGTTAGATTATCTTGGGTAAAAGATACCAACCATCTACACCTCTTTTTAACTTGTTCAATCACAATAGGGTAATCAATAGCAGCAAGAGCAGCGCCATTGTAGAACATGGGCAATCTGGGGATGGTGGCTGGCAGGGATTGTATGTAATTTTGGAATCTACCATCTTCTCCTTTGACTCTTTGACTGAGTAGTTGGAGGGCCAATTTACCTCCCCAAAGAGAAGGAGGTACTTTCTTCATGAGGGAAATAAGCGCAGGATGCTGCTGGTGTTCATGCTGATTATGATGATGAGGATGAGGATGATGATCATGAAAAGGGGGAGGAGGAGTGGTGGGCGATATATTGGTTGAAGGGGTGATAGTTGAGAAGGTGAGTTGGGCATGTCCCGGGAGGATGATAAGCTGTTCTCCAACTGAGATATCCCTAGTGGCTGCTAAACCATCACCTGATGTGGGGAAGTGCTTGACAGTGATGCTGTGGACTGCACCGCCGCAGTTTTGGATCCATTGTGACAAGGAGAGGTAGCAGGATTGAGTGTCGGATTGAGTGTCGGTGGTGAGGGAGGCAGATGTGATTGTAGTTCTAGACTGGCGGTGTAGGAATCTAGATAGCACAGTGACGGATCTATACATGTAGCAGGATTTGAGTATAGAAGAATCTTTGGAATTGAGCGCTATTTTCCCGTATGTTTTAAAATCAGAGATTAAAATCTGCTTGTATCAACTTGGTTGAGCTGTTGTTTGCCTTGCTGGACTGTTATAGAATTGATACATCCATCATAATGCAGCCGTCGAAACTCTAATGTTTGAATATTCCAGGGTTCCGAGCAGTTGGATGTTAACTTCTTGACCACCTGTGAAGCAGTTGAAAGCGTAGCCAACAGCCATCCCAACAACATTTTGGAAACTAAGTTTCCATCACTTCAGGCGCATTTGCCCTAGATTAAAGCCATCAAGGAGGTGAAGCTGGCAGACGCACCAAATTGGAGCTGCATCTTTTTTTCATCTGACTGACAACTGCAACTCATCTCAGCTGTCGATGTCGGAACGAGCACGCCATTGAGTAAAATGTGACGATCAACCAGTGTCAGTCGATTTTTAACGTTTTGTGCAAGCCTGTAGACGATCAATAATCGTTCAAGTATCCTGCACAAGCCATACGAAACACCTAGGACAGAACTTTCTGATTAATCACAACTGTTTTTGAAAGGATGGGCTTAAAATCAAAATACTTAGCGATTTATAACGCTACATTATGTATTGGATGGTATGTATATATCGCAGACTCACATCAGCTTGATCAAGCCACTCCTTGATAGAAATGTCCCTCCAATCTCAAACTCCCCCACACACAAACGCTCACCGACCCAACACCCCACCCCCTTTTCCCCTTACTTCTTCTTCTTCCTCCTCCTTCCACAGGGCATACATCCTCTACACCACCTACCACACCATGTTCTCAGGAGGCACCATCTCCGACATCTGGAACAAAATAGAACTCCCCCTCAAAATAGCCCAAACCGCCGCCATTGTGGAAGTCCTGCACAGTGCAGTCGGCCTCGTCAGATCCCCAGTCTTCATCACCGCTATTCAAGTAGCATCCCGTCTCTGGATCCTTTGGGGCATCCTTGACCTAGCTCCTGCTCCTAGATCTCAATCCCTCGTCCTCCTCTCCCTCCCACATCTCCCCCGTATTGCGATCTCCCTCGTCACACTCATGTTGGCATGGTGCACTACTGAGATTGTCAGATATGCCTTTTTTGCATTGAAAGAAATGGGACTGGAGCCATATTATATCAAGTGGCTGAGATATACTCTGTTTATAGTATTATATCCATTGGGAGTGGCTAGCGAATTGGGTGCGGTGGTACTGGCGAATGCCTATTTAAGGAAAACGGGGATGTGGAGCTGGAGCATGCCTAATGAGTTTAACTTTGCGTTTGATTATTGGTTGATATGTTGGGTGGCTGTGTTCTTGTATTTGCCTGGCTTTCCTGTGTTGTATGGGTATATGTTGAGTCAGAGGAGGAAGGTGCTGGGAACTAGTAGGAAGACAAAGTTGAGTTGAAGGAAAGAATGTGGAGCGCGCGGAGGGAGTGGAAATTGACGGTGAAATTGTAATGATATAGCTCGTTCTGTTCACATATGCCTTTATTTTGACATCACATGTATTGCATAAGGCGACTGATTTGTCTGTAGTTCCATGTACTGACTATATATCTTCTTGAGAGGAGATCAGATCAGTAACTCCTTCAGAGTCCCTTCACACATCCTTCATCATGGCAGATGACGAATTCGGCGACAACCCTTTGTCTCCTCTGAAACCTCTCCAATATATAAAACCAACAAATCCACCATCTACCACAACTATTCCCGCCAATGATCCCACCGCCGACCTTTACGCCGACCTCGCTACACCAGACGGCCATACACTCCTCACAGCCACTGTCACCTCCCAAAAGACCCAAATAGCAGAGCTACAAAGCCAATTAGACCACTTTAGACAACTATCTACAGACCTACAGCAGCAATTAAACCAATCAGTGGATGAAAATTTAACTTTAAAGACCAATATTTCTAGGTTATATGACACAGCCAAACTGGAATTAAAACGTAAAGATACCGCTATAGCTCAATTAGAACAGGAGGTTATGGGCCTCAAGCAAAGAAGAAGGTAGTGGTACTATAGAATCAGGAGGAGAGAGAGGAGGAGGGAGACGGAAGAGAACGTGATGGTGGTAGTTATTATAGAACCAGAGAACAGCAGCAACAGCAACAACATGCCTGATTTTCAAGACAAAGGGGGACGGAGGAGGAGTGATGATAGTTAAAATTACTTAAAGAGGCTATGGACAACCAGTAACAGATAAAAATGTACTAGTGAGGGATGAAAAAGTAATATCATTGTGTATGTATGGCATTAAAACGATTTGAAGGCATGCAAGATAAATGCAACATCAAATATTATAGGGGTTGGTCAAAGAGAGCCATCGTTAACATTCTTGGACTGCCCATGGACTTAAGTGTCCGCTGGCGCCATGGCCAGCTGGATTCTCCAGGAGAGGATGGAATACAGCGATGGTTAAGTTATAAGTGGCTAGGTTTGCTCTGTGCGGTCACGTATTATCAAAATTGAAGTATCCTTTGTGGAGAAGCAGCTCCTTCTGGCAAAAAAACAGCAGTTTAGATCCGTTGACAGACAATTCAAATTTGAGACATTTTTGTCTTCCTCAATCAGTGGAAAGGATCCACACAACGAAACTTGGCACAAATAATTGAATGTTCACGAGGAAGATGAGAGCAAGCCTCTTTGCCACAATATTTGCCCAGCTCCTCACATTATTTTGGGCCCGCTCCTCTCTCGCCCAGTCTCTCGCCAGCAACGCCACCGCTGCCACAGTCAGAGAAGAAGAAATCAGAGACGTCAGAAATTACATTGTGGACAATGGTCCTCTACAAATCTGCATCGCTGACTGGATGCCTCTCGTATCCTGCGATCCTAGTCAACCCACTTCCAGCTATTCTGGCCATGATGTTGAGATGTTCCGCTTGGCAGCTGAAAAACTCGGCCTCGCAAGGAAGATCAAGACTGGTACTACAATTGCACCAGTTTCGGCAATTTCCAGCCATCTCTCACCACTGAAGGTGGCACTTGCGACGCAGCAATGTGTGGTATTTCTATCACTCGTGAGAGACAGGCCATGGGCTACAAGTACGCCTATCCCTATTATGCCACTGGTTTAGGTGTGCTGGTCAAGTCTGGAGTGAATGAGTCCACTGGATGGGCTTGGTTGAAGCCTTTTGACCTCAGTTTGTGGATTGCCCTAATTCTCACCTTCTTTCTCGCACCCGCCTATGTCTTCATCATTGAGTTTTTGACAATCAAGAGACGCATCTACGCCAAGGATATCCTGCCTGGTGTAGAAGAGGCAACTTGGAGAGCTGGGTGGACTCTGTTTGGTCAAGAGACCTTCCATGCATCTTCATTCCCAGCACGTTTCACCATCATGTTCTTCGCTGCCCTCTGTATGATTGTTTCTTCCACCTACACAGCCAATTTGGCCGCCTTTTTGACAGTCAACCAAGTGACGGGCACCATCAATAACGTTGAGGATCTCAAAGGAAAGGCCGCACATGCTGCAGACATCTACAAGCAAGAAATGAGAACTAAATATGGCATTTATACCACATATGTTAATTCTGAAGGACTGGAGGGCATGGCCCGTCTTTCCAGTCTTATCCAATCTGGTGAGCTAATGGCGGGTATTGAAGATGAGCCAACAGTCACATATATTGCTTACAATGTTGTAGAAGACTGTGATCTCCGTGTCCTGCCCGAGATCATCCTCCCGTTTGATTATGCCGTGGCTTTCAGATACAACATGACTGATGACGTTGTGAAAGCCTTTTCCTCCTCCTTCATCCAAATGAAGGAAAACGGAGAGATGGTTATGCTCAAACAGGCATATATCACTGGAGGTGCCACAAAATGTGGAGACCTATCCTCATCTGTTACTGAGAGCAACAATGAGATTACCTTTAAAGATCTGTTTGGCTTGTGGGTGGTCTTTCTAGTAGCGTGTCTCCTGGGTCTTCTCATGATGTTGGCGGTACGGATAGATAGATGGAAGAAGAGCAAACCATACAGAGATGACCCAAAGAAGATTGACCCTGAAATTGGCAATGGTTTCACAGGTGGAAGGTATTCATCCAAGAGTGGTAAAGGTCGTACTCCTACCATGACTAAAGGACATCATCATTCTGGAGATACTCTTCCAACAGCTTCCTACGGCAACAAGAGCTTCATGACCATTGTGGAAAACCAAATCAAGACCAGCTCTCTACAGCAGACCAAGAGCAGCTTCCCTGGAGCTACTACCAACTGGGTGTGTGGTGGCACTAGGGAACTGCAGAAGAAGATTGATGATCAGATACAGAAAGCTACTCATAACGAAAATGCCCATGCAATGATAATCAGTGAGGGGCCTCAAGAGTATGATGATGATCACAAAGATGAAGATAATCCTGGGCAGGATATGGTGGAGATGTTCCATGATGTGGACGCTGGGTCTAGCAGGGTTTGAAAATATGTATATGTTGACGTGAGAGGGGAGATGGTCCTCTTGCCGTCTTGCTTCTTGATCTTTGTGTGTCACTGGCATAGCGTTCCCCTGCTGCTGCTGATGACGATGCTTTTGTACAGTTTGTACAGTTTGTAAAACTCACAATTATATATTAATCCAATATTTTTTAATTTTTTTTGACATAATTCTTCGTACAGTAAACAAATTACAAAAGCCATAGAAATAATTCTATCTTTTTATTGATAGACCTTTGGCTGGCATATAGATTATTGTTGCTACAACATCCAATGCTCCACATGTTCCTCATTACAACAGTCTAACATAATCCGATTTGTTTGTAATAGAAGGCTAGTCTTTGAATTCATCTGTACTACACAACAAATTCCACACCACCGTCCCTACCACATACAACCATGCTGTGATCTGAAACACAGCCGTAAACGACCCCGTCTTCTCCACAATCATCCCCGCCCCAGTCACCCCAAATATCCCCGCCAAACATCCAAACGTATTACACAACCCAAACAGCTTCCCAGCATTGGCAGGAGCAATATCACCCATGTTGGCAACAAAACCAGCCTGTCCTAGTGACGTAATTCCAAGCGCTGCCGTCATACACGCAATAGCAGTCGCTGCACTTATACCAGGCTGTGTCAGTATCATCAATGCTCCTACGGGGCCTAGGAAGGCTACAGTTTGCATGAATCGTCTGACTGTCAGACGAGAAATCCCGAATTTAGTGACCAGTGTATCGGCGACGATTCCAGCAGCACTGCTCCCGATGGCCATGGCTATCCACGGGAGGAGACTGCTATAGCTAGATGCTCTGAGGTTCATTCCTAGTACTTTGTAAAAATAGGTGGGCATCCAATTGAGGTAGATGAAGTAGCCCCAGTGGTTGACTATGTTGGCTATTATTATAGCCCAGGTGGCTGGTTCTGATAGGAAGCGAGATATGCTGACTGATGTACTAGTGGTGGAGGTGGATTTATGGATTACTGCAGTTTCTCCCATTTGTTTTAGTCCGCCAAACGCATCAGTCTCATATACTACTTCTCCTACTACTGATGATGATGAAGATGACTTACTACTCATACTACTACTATCACCACCACTATTAGAAGGTACTACAAATGACCAAATGAGCAATAAAGGAATACCCAACAATCCAAAAGCATAAAACAACGCCCTCCACCCTAATGTAGCTAAAATAATAGGAGATAATACCAACCCCACTAAATTACCAGAATGGAACCCAGTAAATGCCATTCCCAGAGCAGTAGCTCTCCTTGTAGCAGGTATTGTCTTGGCGAACAAAGAATTCATGGCAGGCAAGGCCACCCCTTCCCCAAACCCAACTAAAAACCTTGCTGCAAGTACCATCGGAAGGACTATTCCTGCTTTGGCTGCCCAAGGGGTGACTGCTATTGCTGGTAGGAGGGCAGAGGCGAGTGAAAACCAAAGAATGCCGGCCCCCATGACTAGTTTACCTCCGAATTTGTCTGCAAGGGTGCCACCTAGTAGCTGGGTGGCGAGGTAGCCCCAGAGGAAAGCGCCCTGGATGATGCCCTGCATGCCTTCTGCCCAGCCTTGCTCTGCTGCGATGAGGAGAATGGCAACGGAGAGGCAGATGCGGTCCATGTTACAGACGAGGAGGGCGAGGGCTGTGGGGATGACTGTTCTGAGGAAGAGGAGTGGTGGGGGTGGAGTGGTGGAGGCGGAGAGAGCTGAGGATGATGCTTGAAGTGAAGTGAAAGATGTGCGTGTTTTATGTGATGGAGAGTGTGTGTTGAATAGAAAAGAATGTAGGTGTAGAATGGAGGTGGTTGTGGGCGGTATTGATGAACGGAGAAGCGAGTGTTTTATAGAACCCAAAACTGAATTATGTCTAGTTTTCAAGGGTGAGGCACCCAGTTGAAGGGCTTGTAGGTTCATTGTTCTGCGAATCATGTCATGAAGCATATGATGAACCAATTGAAGTGCAGGATGGACTGCGCACACCGGGGTTTAACCAACTTTTCTCTGATCTTTGGATCACTTGCACTCCTCGTAGAGCGTCGCTCTCCTCTCTCTGCAGCCTGAGCCTTAAATATCTCCAATTGGCCAAATTGGGGACACGTTTTCATATTTTGTTATCATATTGATCGAAAAGAGTCACAACTATGAAGGTCCTTGTTAGTAACACCCGTCCATGCTTATCCCGTCGCAAATTTGGACTATCTTCAAATTCCAATAGAATAACACACATTCGCAGAGCAGGTATGTGAAATTATGTCCATCTACATGTACAAAATTACTGAATACGTTTCAATTGTTTATCTACCCGACTTGTCTCAACAGCATCCCATTTTTTTCTCTCACTGCCAACCTTCTTCTCCCACCGACACACATAAAGACACAGGAGAGTTTGACGAAGGAGCAGCTCAAGTCAGACGACTTGTAGACCGCGATCGCAAGGATATCAAACTAGAAGAGTTAGAAAATTTCTTTCTAGATCCTGCAGATGCTACCACTGCTGCTTCTGATACAGGCATATCCGCACGACCATCTTCCTCCTCCTCACCGCCACCCTCACCTAAACAATCATCATCACCTTCACCGCCACAACCAGCTCCATCTTTCAACAATGCCTCCTCTAGCCCTGCCAAACCAGCATCACCATTCGGATCCTCCCTTCCTCTATCACCATCACTACCACTAGGAGGAGGAGGAACGCCACGAGGAACAGCTAGCCCCTTTGGACCGTCATCACCATCGTCATCACCATCATTGGGAAAAAGCCCCTTTGCAGACCCGCCCAAGTTCCAAGAGCCTACCAGCAGAGATGTAACAGCTATGTATGATGGACCTTGGTGGAAGAGGATAACATTAACTCAGGTTGTCATTGTATTAAGTTTTACAACTATCATTCTACTTATGATTGGTACATTCTTTGTTGTTCTGAAAATGGGAGCTGTCAGGTTTAATGAATAATAATCTAGAGTGCAAGAGAAAGAGAGAGAAGTGTGTAGATTATGTAATGAATCACCTTTTTATATGCCAGTTTACAATTAATATTCAACAAATGCTGACAAAGCAAAAACATCCCGAAAGTCCAGCAAAGATATCAAATGAGGAGGGCATAAAGTCCAACCTAAACCCCTCCTTCTTCCCAACATCACAACACAACATCATCCCCACCCCCATGATAATCCTACTACCTACCTACCTACCAACTCAATATCATCTAGATCCAGGGCAAGGTAAGGATTTGTACCCTCAGGAGCAGGTTGAAATATCAACCCACACGCTACATAAAACGCCAAGGTAGCAATTTCATTAGCAGCCTTTGCCACCCACATATGCTTATAGGGCACCGTCAATTCCAACAACACCACAATTATCTGAGTGAAGTAGATGTATGCCACCACCATGATATAAAATTGCCTAAATAACACTAATTTAGACAGAGATCTAGCAGCTTTACCATCAATTTCAGCAGCTTCTCTCATTTGCTTGATACTCCAAATGATAGGGAAGAGAATGGCAGCAAAGCAGATTATGTTGACAAAGTGAAGCATGCCGTTCCACCAGCTGAAGTGGGGGAAGGCGGGCGTGTACTCGTCCAGCACTACGAGAGCTACATTAGCAAATACTTGGAGAGGCAGTACAATAAGCAATATTTGTTTTTCTCTGTCTGCTAGGAAAGGTTTCATGTATGACCATCCAGTGGCGATGAGTATGACTACCAAGAAGAAAAGCAGACCACGAGCTGCAGTGAAGAAATAGTATGCGACGTTCCATCCCTCAGCGTCGCCATACACGGAGATCATGTGATACATGCCCGCCTGAGAGAGAAGGGTGAGTGATTTGAATGCTACTAGAGCAATCATGAGGACGTGGAGTCTGTGAGCATACTGGCGTCCTTTGAGTACCATGCCTGTCCAGACGATGCCTAGGCCGGCAAAAATGAGGAAGAAGAAAAAGTACAAGAGGGGGAGGGCATCATCGCCGAGGGGGAGGTAATCTGCTGCTCCATTGGGCTTGACGTTGTACATTTCAATGTGAACGTCAAAGTCTATGGCAATTTCAGGCTGGCAGTTGGCGAAGTAGAGGACAAAGTTGCCTCCTTGGTAGTCCTCGACCTCCTTGTTGAGAACAATTTCCCTGGAAATGGAGTCGGTGTCAGGGTCGCTGAAATCATCGAAATCAAAGAGGGTAATTTCAAGGCCACGTTCATCCAAGGGGCAGATCTGCTTCTCTATCTCATCATACTCTATTTGGCCCTCATATTCTGGAATAGTGAGAAACACTCCCAAGCGATCCAATTTGGGAGTTCTAGCCTTCTCCTTGTCAATTCTCCAGTATGGATAGACCTTGAAGTTTGAGATTGTGATCTTGATTCTACCATCTTCTCCAAATCCGAATGGTTCCGTCAAATCGATGTTTAGACGAACATCTTTGCGAATTTTGGCTGTTGTGATCTTGGCTTCAATTAATGGCGCTGTGCACAGCAATGCCACTAGAATAGCTAGTAAATGCTTCATGTCTGATATTTATAGAATATCTACGTTGGTATAAATGTCCTTTTATGTCTATTCTCCTCGCTATTCCCTTGTAAAAGTTAATTCGCAAGTCTGATTAGACAATAAATTGCTGTTGAGAATTTAGAGGATGTTTATGAGCTCTCTTATGCAACTTTATTGTTCTAGTAGAATAGTCTATGCGATGGTCAAAACAGATGGACCATGTTTTTATCCAAGCCTCTGGGAGCCTCCCCACAAACGCTCCCCCCATCCCAACCGCCAGTGTCAACAGACTGCTAGATGTATTGGCTATTCTACAGCAGAGGTACTAGTAGCTGGCGAACTCATTACAATTACAATTACAATATCTTCTCCTTCTCTTCTTGATAATTACAAATCATGATATACCACCCCCCTCCCCCCCACCACCCTCCCCCCTCT
>Ga0114919_10002568_pt1 | contig 14702 bp, 12 predicted proteins | sample BlataG_FD_88682 | JGI IMG/M metagenome (GOLD analysis project Ga0114919, IMG submission 88682) | Deep subsurface microbial communities from Black Sea to uncover new lineages of life (NeLLi) - Black_00105 metaG | ecosystem: Environmental > Aquatic > Marine > Oceanic > Sediment | place: Atlantic... | reverse complement strand
TTCTGGCACATTGAGGCTTATTACCAGACCCCGGGCACCAACTACCACATCGGCACCAAGTTGGCTGACGAGGATTTCTACGCTCGGGTGTTGGACAAGTTGGTCTCCGTGGAACAGGCGGTCGTTGACTTCCCTCCAACGCTCAAGGAGACCTATAAAGTGGGGGAGGAAGCGGAGAATATCAGGGAGGCTCTGGAGGCATTAGGTTGGTGGGGTGCGGCTAAGAGCTATCCAGAGTTCACCGTCTATGAATGGGTGCTTTTGCCGGATGAGGAATATACTCTGACTATTTATAGAACCGGCAGTGCCCTGCCACCGGAGGAGCCCGGCGGGGAACCCATCTACGAGACCTACTATCACTTTTACTTTAAGTAGACATTTCGTCTGCAAGGCGTGGGGGCTGGCGTTCTTGCCAGCCCTTTTTAATATTTTTTAGTGGTGATAGGCTTCGGATTATCTTCCTCACCTCACCTAGCATGTATTCGTCCTGGATTAGTAGATGGCGGATTATTTCTCTGTGGAGTTCTCCGAGAATATGCTGAGAGACGGGTCTCCGAAGAGGTTGTAGCCAAATAGGGCGTTTCGTTGGTGGGCTACTGTGCCGGTAAGTTCGGGATGAAGTTTCACATAGTCCCGTTTTCCCTCGTAGAACGCCTCTCCCAGGGATTGATTTTCATCCACCAATCTGAGCATGATGTATTCCGCCGCCTCCAGGAAACCACCGCCGACCTCATCTAAAGCTCGCTCGCTGATCCCCTCTGGGTAATAACTTAGCCTGCTTAGGGCGATTACGGCGACGGCGCCGTGCTCCTGGGTGACCAGCACCTCGGCAAGGCAGGGTTGGGAGTAGTCAAATTTACCGCAGAGTGAGGCGCAGATTATGCATACAAACGGCTGGTGATTGTTCAGATGGGCGACGTCCGCGCAGGTTATCAAGGGTTTTTCGTCGTCGCTTATCGCTGCCCACAGGGACTTGATAAGGGAATCTGCCATAAGCAAGCCCTCATTGCGCACGGAGATGTCCGAGGCGAACTCCCCCAGGTAACCTGAAGCCAGCCTTTTTTGGCCCTCATCCAGCCGACCGTATAAGGTCTCGTAGGCGCTCACGTCTATACACACCCCGCAGGGCATGCCGTTGCCGATGATGGTTATGAGCGAATAGCGCCCGCTCTCCAACTCCTCCATCGCCCGGAGATAGTTGAGGGTGACCTCATGGTTGCTTAAAAATGTGTAAGGGATATCATCCTGGCAGATTTCGCCGATATATTTCTTCCCCAGAAGGTAACCATTTATGGAGGGGTTGGAGGAGGTATCGGATGCAGACCCAAATATGCACACGCTGTTTTTTCTTAGCTCAAGTGGTTGGAAATTGATGACCTTTTCCACCATCAGGTTCAATTCGTCCTCACTGCGGGCTGGCAGACGACCGACATAGACATCGGCGCAGAAGCCCCCTTCATCCTTCCCCACATCATTGTATAGTCGGGTCTCGCCGAAGATGTGGTTATTGTTCATGTCCCAGTCGGAGTAGAGGTCGGCGTAATACCAGTCGGTGAGTGTGTAGTTGTTGTCCAGACTATTGCTATGAAAGATGGGTTCGGCGGCAATGGTGGTGGCGCCCTCAACATACTCCATCGGTGGGTTGTAGATGTAGCGTCCGGGGATATATTCATGTCCTCCGGCGAGAATGACATACTCAATCCCCAGAAGTTCGTATTGTTTGCGGATGTAGGTGCGAATCTTCTCAGGCAGGTCGTCCCCGAAGGGGGAATTTTCGGCGATATATTCCACGGTGACCACCCGGGTGGGTAGTCCCCCTTCGTTTTTGTATAGAGCCAGACGGTTTGCCTGGGTGAGGAACTTTTCCGGGGTGATGATCAGCAGGCGATAGCCCTTACCCCCGGTGGAATCACAGTGGAGCAGGCAACTGACGAGTATAACTGCGCAGATGATTAAAAGAGACCGTTTTAGCCTCATATATTGTCCTCCGGGTGGGAACGGCTAACATTCTTAATGTTGAAGATAGATTATATAACTAAGGACAAGCCATGGTCAAATACTTTATCCTGTGGGTTTGGTTTTAATGTGAATATTTACTTGATTTATCTTATCATCTACTCTGGGGTGGTTACCGTGAGCGATGAAAGCTTGGTTGAGTTCTCAGGTGTGGTTAAATCCTTCAAGTCCCAACAGGATGAGGACCGGAAGGGTGTGGAGAGGAATGTCATCTTTTCGGAATTAGACCTATCCATCGCCCGGGGAAGGACCACTGCACTCATCGGACCCTCGGGCTCGGGGAAGACCACTCTGCTTCGCTTGATAAACCGGCTGGAAAGCGCCGATGGGGGCAGGATAACCTTTGCCGGGAAGGATGTAGAGAGCCTGGAGGTCTTAAGCCTGCGGCGCCTGGCACTGCTTCTGCCCCAGAAGCCCCTGCTATTTGAGGGCACGGTGCGGGAAAATATCACCTACGGTTCTCGTTTTTCCGGTGGTTCTGCAAAGGGGGATGATGGCGAGCGGTTCGGCGAGCTTCTGGCTGTGGTGGGACTTCCCGAGGAGCTTCTTGAGCGCAAGGGCGATCTCTCCGGTGGGGAGGAGCAGAGGGTCTGTTTGGCGCGGGCTCTCTGGCTCTCTCCCCAACTGCTCATGCTGGATGAGAGCACCTCATATCTTGACCCACCGGTAGCCCGTAAGGTGCTTGCCAACCTTGCTGAATTGCAGAGGGAGACCGGCTTGACCGTCATCCATGTAACCCACGAGATACCCAAGCTGAAGTTAGCCCACCGCATCATCTTCCTCGCCGACGGCGGGGTGGTGCAGGAGGGTGATGGCAAGTCCTTATTGACCAATCCCAGAACAGCTCAGATGAGGGACTTTTTGGGGGAGCTGAAATGAGCATCATCCAGATAGATTACATAGATGTAGCTATTTCCCTGGGGCTCATCGCCGTGGTCTTAGTCATATCCCTGTTGAGCAGGCTTTTTCTGGAAAAGGACCTGCTCATCGGCACTGTGCGCTGTTTCATCCAGCTGGTGATCGTCGGCTACATCCTGAACTGGGTCTTTGGTCTGGAGCGCTGGTATGCTGTTTTAGCGATGCTTTTGGTGATGATGTTAATCGCCGGCTACAGCGCCTCTCGGCGGGTGGAGGGACGGGGCGAGAAGCGTATCGTGGTGGCAAGCTTTGCGGTGATGGCTGCTTCCTTCTCGGTGATAATGGTGGTCTTCTCCCTGGTGATTCCACTGGATCCCTGGTATGACCCTCGCTATGTCATCCCCATCTCCGGGATGATAATAAATGGAGCCATGAACGGCGTCTCCATCGGCATGGCAACTCTGCGCACTCAGCTGAAAGACCGCTCTGACGCGGTCTTAGCCGCTCTCTCTTTGGGGGCAAGTTCCACTCAGGCGTCTGCGCCTATGGTGCGGGAGTCGCTGAAGAAGGCGCTCATCCCCACCATCAACGGTCTTATGACCGCCGGCATCGTGCAGTTGCCGGGGATGATGACCGGTCAGATTGTAGCCGGGGTGGATCCTCGCTTGGCGGTGCTCTATCAGATTATGGTCTATTATATGCTGGCGGCGTCGGTATCCCTCTCCGCAATCATCGGGGTGAAGATGTATCGCCGGCGCTTTTTTAATAAGATACATCAGTTCAGCAGACCGGGGTAGGGGCGGTTGCTTTTTCAAGTAATTATGTTAGTATTTTTTTGGATTAACCTTCAACGCAGAGACTTTTGTGCGGAGTTTATCGCTTTTTAATATCAATACCATTGTCTTTAGGAGGTAGAAAGATGGTTCAGGCAAAGAGGGCAGGAGAAGGAGTGGCTAAAGGAGGGGTGTATAAAGGCGAAGGATACAAGGGATTGGTGCTGGTGGTCTATGCTGCCATTGGGACCAAGTCGGAGGGACCGCATTATCTCTTGCAGGTTTCCGATAGGGAGTTCTATATCCTGCACAAGAATAAACAGAATCTATGGGAATGGGACCGGGAGCTGGAGAAGTTTTCCCGCAGGTTTGTGGAGGTGAACGGAAAGGCTACGCCGGTTAAGGAACATTCTTATTACTCAAAGGCTGCCGATTATCTCCCCACCGGCATGGGGATAATAGGTGTTATTGAGGTGGAGACCATCGTGGACATCGGGGGGCAGAATTTTCCGAGATAAGAGTTCGGGGAGTCTATAATTATGACCCACCCCGTTCGGGGTGGGTTTTTAATATTAATTAATAATTTAAAGACTACTATAACGGATTTTGCCGCAGGGTTCTCTCCATCTTAAGCATCCTGCGCATTAATAGTATACTCTGCACAGTGGCGAAAGCGAATATGAGGGGTATCAGGCAGATGGCGACGATGAAAGACCACAGAAGAATCCGCTCGTAGAGGGGGACGGTGGAAGCGTTGAGCTGAGGGAATACGGGGATGATATAAATAAATCCCAGGGCGGTCACCGCCAGGCTCAAAGAGACCAGCACAATCTGGAAGATTATGCGCAGTTTCAGCCGGGAGATGAAGGGGCTGACCGCCTGAGCCTTCTGCACCATCTCCGAGCGCAAGCTCTCCAGCCCCTGCCAGCTTGCAGAGCAGGCTGTGCAGACTATCTCACCTCCTGAATCATCCAGTGTGGCTCCGCAGTGGGGGCAGAAAAATCTCTTCCCGTCCATCACTTTATCATCACCCATCCAGCACCTCGCTCAGTAATATCTTGACCTTCTCCAGACCCTCCACACCGCTGAAACCGCCCAGAATCTCACCTTGGGGCGAGATGAGCCAGATGAAAGCCATCTCCTCTTCCGGGTATTGGGCGACCCCTGAAAGTTCCGGGGCGAGCAGAACCAGAAATCTCTCGCTCAAGTCCTGTGGCGGGTCTTTCCCCTTCTCCCGGATTTTCTCTGTTATGGAGGAGAGCTTATCTCGCAGGAATGTGCGTATCATTCCTATCGCTAAGGGGCGCAGGAGAGTTCCCAGCTCCTCCAGGGAGACGACCACCGCCACCACCAGTCGGGGGTTGAGCAGGAAGTTGGTCAGACCCGTTCTCCCCAACCCCTTAAGAGACATAGCTCCGGTCTGGTTAACTAGGGCGACGAGTATGTATTTGCCCTTAATGTCGGATAACCGCACCTGCTCATCGTCCATAGCCGAGGTTAGAGCGGTGGAGCTTATTTTGTCCCAATATGCGCTTTGTATATTGTCCATTTTTACAATAGTAACAAAATGCACATGGCGGAGAAAGGAAAAAAAGGAGGGACTTTAAAAACACCGAAACATAAACCCAATCTCCATCAAAAAAACCGCCCGATAAACGGGCGGTTGAATTGGCGGGGAAATGTCCCTTATCTTACACCTTTGAATCTCCGCAATCTCAAGCTGTTGGTGACCACGAAGACCGAGCTTGCCGCCATTGCGCCGGCGGCTATCATGGGGTTGAGCAGGAGACCTGTGAAGGGATAGAGCAGACCGGCGGCGATGGGGATGCCGATGATGTTGTAGATGAAAGCCCAGAAGAGATTGCCCTTGATGGTTGCCATCGTCCGCCGGGAGAGAGCCACGGCGTTGGAGACCCCGCTGAGGTTATCCCCTACAATGGTTATCTCGCTCGCCTCCCGGGCGATGTCGGTTCCGCTCCCCAGGGCTATGCCCACATCAGCCTGTGCCAGGGCTATGGCGTCGTTTATCCCGTCGCCAACCATAGCTACTACTCGCCCTTCGCCCTGCAGGTCGGCTATCACCTGGGCTTTGTCCGCCGGCAGGACTTCAGATAGCACCCGCTTGATGCCCAGACGAGATGCCACCGCCCCGGCGCTTCGGGGATTATCCCCGGTGAGCATTATCACCTCCATGCCCATCTCCTTGAGCCGGGCGACCGTGGGACTTGCACTCTCCTTCAGGGTGTCGCTTGCCGAAAGCAATCCGACCAGCTTCTCACCGGAAGAGAGATAGAATACCGTCTTGCCCTCATCGTGGAGTTTCTCCGCAGTCGCCTTCAGGGGGGCTATATCTATGCCCAGTGAAACCATCAGTCGCGCGTTTCCTAGGTGGCAAGTCCTGCCCTCCACCTCCCCTCTTACCCCCATCCCTTCCAGGGCTGAGAAATTCTCCGCTCCTGGGAAATCCAGACCCTGCTTCTCCGCCCTGTGCATCACCGCTTCTCCTAGAGGGTGTTCGGAGCCGTACTCCAGGGCGGCGGCTAAGACGAGCACCGAAGTCTCATCCTCACCCTCGGCGGGGACCATGTCGCTTATGATGGGCTCGCCCCTGGTCAGGGTGCCGGTCTTGTCCATCACCACCGTGTCCAGGGAAGCACAGCGCTCCAGAGCTTGGGCGTCCTTAATGAGTATGCCCAACTGCGCCCCCCGTCCGGTGCCCACGATGATTGCTGTAGGGGTTGCCAAGCCCAGGGCGCAGGGGCAGGCGATGATGAGCACGGCGACGAAGTTGACCAGGGCATAGGTCAGGCTGGGGGAGGGACCGGCGATGAGCCACACCATGAGGGTTATGATGGCTGAGGCGATTACTAGGGGGACGAAGACGCCGGCGATGCGGTCCACCAAGCGCTGAACCGGGGCTTTACTCCCCTGAGCCTCAGCCACCAGCTTGATTATCTGCGCCAGAGCGGTCTCCCTGCCGACCTTGATAGCCCGAAAGCGGAAGGTGCCGGTCTTGTTGATTGTAGCGCCGATAATATCATCACCAACCTTCTTCTCCACCGGAAGGGGCTCGCCGGTGAGCATTGATTGGTCAACGGCGCTGTAACCCTCAACCATGACCCCGTCAACGGGTATCTTTTCTCCCGGGCGTACGATTATTACATCACCCACCAGCACATCCTCAACCGCCACCGCCACCTCCTTGTCGCCTCTGAGCACCCGGGCGGTCTTAGCCGCCAGTCCGGCTAACTTCTTGATTGCCTCGGTAGCTTTTCCCTTGGCGCGGGCTTCCAGCAGGCGTCCCAGCAGGATGAGGGTGATGATCACCGCTGTGGTGTCGAAATAGAGGGCGGGGCTTTGACCGATGGCGGTGAAGAAGGCGGGGTAGAAGGTGGCTATGGTGCTGTATAGAAAGGCTGAGGCGGTGCCCACCGCCACCAGGGTATTCATGTCCGCGCTGGCGCGCTTGAGCTTTGCCCAGGTGCCGGCGAAGAACTGCAGTCCGCAGTAGAAGAGCACCGGTGCGGTCAATGCGAAGAGGAGATAGGGGATGGGGGTTTGGGGGATGTTGGATAGAACAGGCAGAAATTTGGAGAAGGTGAGCAGGAGGATGGGGATGGTGAGGACTGAGGAGACCAGGAAACGGCGCCGCAGTGTATGGTAGCTTCTTTTGCGAAGAGCCTGCTCCTCATCTTCCGCTTCCTCACCGACCTTTGTGGAGAGGACGGTGTAGCCGGCGCCTTCAATAGCCTTTTTTATCTCCTTTATCCCCACTGTGCCGGGAAGGATATTGACTGTGACCCTTTCGCTGGCGAAGTTGGCGGACGCTTCCACCACGCCCGGCAGGACACTCAGAGCGTCCTCAATTGCTTTTACGCAGGAGGCGCAGGTCATCCCCCCCACCGGCAGGTCTATCCTGCCGGTGGGCACCTGGTAACCCAGGGACTCTATGGTGGAGATGATGTCCTGCAAGCTGGTTTTGGGGGGAATAAAGTCCACGGAGAGCGTCTCGGAGGCGAAGTTGACCTCCGCTTTTTGGACGCCCTCCATAGCCCCCATGGTCTCCTCAATCTTCTTCACGCAAGAGGCGCAGGTCATCCCCAGGACGGTGAAGGTAAGGCGCTGAGTGGCGTTCAAAGTGGGGGCTGTCTTAGTCGGATGCTCCGCAGACTTCTGTGCTTCCTCTTTTGGGCGCAGGTAGGTCTGGGGGTCGGCGTCAAACTTTTGCTTGCAGGCGGTTGAGCAGAAGAGGTAGGTCTTGCCCGCATAGACGCTTCGGGCGGCTTCCTTCCCCGGCTCTACGGTCATCCCGCATACCGGGTCAATGGTGACCGTCTCTTCCGATGCGGGCTTTTCAGGGCTCATTCCAGATATTCTGAGGGATTTTTGTCAAACTCATCCTTACAAGTTTGGCAGCAGAAGAGATAGACCTCTCCCTCGTATTCGCTGTGAATGGCGTCGTCGGTGTGCTCAACTTTCATTTTGCATACCGGGTCGATATGCTCGTGAGTCTCCTTACCGCAGGGCATCTTTCGCTCCTTTCGTTTAATGTTGATGGATTAGGGCGGAGATCTGTTCAATATTGTTCTGGAAGCCGACGAAGACCTCATCGTCTATGATAATAGTCGGGGTGGCTAGGCGTCCAAACTCCTCCTGTAGTTCATTCAGGTGGGCTTCCTCCTCCACCGGCTTGTCGGTAAAGGGAAGGTTGTGGGCGGCAAAGAAACCTTTTGCCGCTTGGCAGTCCGCTCAGGTGGCAGCGGAGTAAATGGTTATGCTGGGGTTAGGCATATATTCCCCCTCTGGTTTTTTGCCCTTAAAAATCATATCTATATTAACATTTGCGGGGCTTGAAAAACCACAGAAAAGGTTTTAACTGACAGTGATGGTGATTGAGTGGAGAGGGTAAGCTCAACCTTTGTCTTTTCATTCGGTCCTGGAACTCTGGCTCTACTCCTGCGCAAGCTCGTCTGAAAGCCACTTTAAGTAATCCTCGCTCCCGCAGACGATGGGGGTGGCAATTATCTGGGGCGTCTCGTAAGGGTGAAGCCGGCTTATCTCCCGCTCAACTTGGGCGTAGAGGCTTCTCCTGCTCTTGATTGTGCAGAGCCATTCTTCCGCCCTCTCCACATTGCCCTTCCACCAATAGCTGCTCTCTATCGGTCCCACTATCTGGGTGCATGCGGCAAGCCTTCTCTCCACCAGCGCCCGAGCAATCTTTTCGGCGTCCTCTTTTTTCTCGGTGGTGGTGGAGACCTGGATATATTCCTCGGTCATAGGTCACTCGCTCTTTTGCTAATCACATTTACACCCCCAGGCTTTGTGGGCTTAAAGCAGTCTCTTCTCACCTTCAATCTTCTTTATATCGGTTATGTCCTGAGTTACCTCTAAGCACCCCAGATAGTTCCCGTCTTCGCTGCGAAGCGGGAAGTAGCGGATATAGATTAACCTGCCCTCAAGATTAATCCAGAACTCGGCTACATCTTTCTTGCCGGATTTGAAATCCTCCAGTATCCCTTTCACCACATGGATGCTCTTTTGGGGATGGCACTTCTGGACTTCTCTGCCGATAATCGCTTTAGTTCTGACAAAGATCCTCTCCTTGCTCTCGCTGAAGAAGCGGACGGTGTCGTCGGCACCCACGAAGGTGATATCCACCGGGAGGGAGTTGAAGATGGCTTTCAGCTCCTCTTTTGATAATGAACCGGTGGGGAAGGAAACCTGGTCCACTACTTCGGGCCTGGTAGATGTTTCCTCAAATTCCTCACCGGTTATCGTTGCCGGTTTGGGGGTGAAGCAGCAGTAGCCGATTTCATCAAATTGGTGCCTTATCTCCTTAAATTCATCCTCACTGATGACCTTCAGAGCGGAGGGGAAGAGGATGTTGTTCTCCTTGGTAAAGTGGCTTGCCAGCATCTCCGCCAGGGCAAGTGAAGTTTCCTCCAGTTGCTTTACGAAGTCCTTAAATTCTATGCTTTTGTGTGCATCAATGAGTTCATATAGACCCTTCTCCATCTCCCCTATCTTGTCGTGCTCTATCCACATAATCGCCGGGGGCTGGGTTATTCCGTGTTTCTCAAGATATGGGAAGAGGACGTTCTCCTCCCGTAGGTAATGACTTTCCGATTCCTTGAAATGCTTTATCAAGTGCTCCAATTGTCTCATCTGCTCATCGGCGGATTCATAATCGCCCGCCCCTTTTAACTCTTTGGCGACATTCTGTAACCCATCGGCGAAGTTCAGGACCATTTTGTGTTCCTCGGTGAGAATATGGACTGGGTGTCCCGGTGGTGCTACCGCTTTCTCCTTTTCCACGGATTCCTGAAATACCGCCAGGTGAACATCGCAAAGCCTGTGGATCTCCTCTTGAGGTATTCCCTCTTTTACCAGTTCCTCCTCTATGTGGGCGAGTTCGGTCGGTGTGGTGTCCGCTATCACCTCTTTGAATTTCTCTTTTACCTTTTCGGGTTCTGCGCCCTGATGGAGTTCTTTGATTGCCTGTTTGAGGATTTCTTTTTTCTGTGCATCCTCTCCAGAGGGTTTGCCCATGGTCTTCCTCCCATTAACATTTTTTTGATTAGTGCCTAGCTTCTTCCATAGTGGTCCAGATGTTTAATCCTAAAATGATTGTGTCCTTTGGGATTTTGGTATATGCCGGGCGAAGCGATATTATATCGCTTTAATAAACTATATGTAACCCCTAATGGTTCCGAAAACTTGCGAAAAGTTATAGGTGGTCTTGTTTGCAGTATACATAGTGTTGTCCCGGTCTGTCAAGCGAAGTTTCTATCCCTATTATATTTCCCTGGCAACTATACAAGAAAGAGGAGACGGCATTTGAGCCATCTCCTCAATCTTACTTATCCCGGTGTTCTTAAGGAGCGGGGGGAATGACAAACACCTGACCGGGGAAGATCCAGTGGGGGTCGGCAATCTGGTCGGTGTTTGCCCGATATATCACCGGCCACAGGAAGGGGTCGTGGTAGAAACGACCGGCGATGAAGAAGAGACAATCCCCTGGCACCACGGTGTATTCCGTTCCCGGGAACTTTTCAATCTCCGTGATCTCTTCTTCTGCGGGAACTGGTTCTTCTTCCACAGGCTCTGTAATCGGGGATTTCTCGCCGGAGATGGTAAACTCACTGAAGCCGGGGGTCTGGGTGACCAGATAGACATAGATCTGGTCCTCCCCGACTATGCTCGTCTCCAGGGTCTCCACCTGATTGGTCACCTCATTGAAACGATGCAGTATGATGGTCTCTGCGTCAACGAAGTTGTCCTCAAGCCACTTCTTCTTAATGCGGAAGCGAATGGTCCCGGCGGCGATATCCTCATCGGTTATGGTGGAGAGGACATCAAAGGAGGAGTATATTGTTCTATCCTCGGGGTCTATCCTGAAGGCGGAGTAGGTCTCGTCGGTGGTGGGTGTGCCTTCGCAGCCAACCTGCACCTCATCCTCCTGGAAAGCACGGGTGGTATCCAAAGTGATCTTGGTAACGACATCATAGAAATCAAATTCAAAGTGGCTGAAGGTGGGAATCTCTTTGAAGAGAACCCTCTTCACTTCCCCGAAGGAGAAGGAGACCCCTATGTGGTGAGAGCCGTAGGTGCTCTTCAGGGAATCTCCGATCGGCAGGCTGAAGGCGTAATCAACACCTAAATCGGCGCCCAGGACGTTCTTGAAGTTATACCCCAGACCGAAGGCGATCTGGTGTTGATTGTAGCCCGCCCTTATGTTCATAGTCCGCTGGAAGACGGCGGTTTCCAAGCCGAGATGGAAGAGCAGTGGTTTCTTATCTGCGATCTTCCTGTCTATATATTCCACATCAAAAGCGGTCTTGAACGGCCCAAAGTCGTAAGCCACACCGCTCACTATTCGCCGGGGGATTATGTCCTCGCCCTCGTCGTCCAGGGACATATTCGGCTGATTCAGGTTGTGCAGGGTTACCCCCAGGGAAAGGCGTCTTATGGGGGATGTGTAAAATCCCACATCAAAGCCCCAGGCAAGCTTGGAAATTCCGTGTTCGGCGAAGAAGGGGTCGGATGCCATCTCTTCAGAAAGGCGGTAGATCTTCTGCAGGACTTTTATCCCCACACCGGCGGAGAGAGGAAAGGGCAAGGACAGGATGTCGTTAAACCCACGGCTGATAGCAAAACCCAGCTGATTCTCCCGATATAGCTGGGAGTTGAAGAAGCAATCGTAGACTCCCACGGTGCAGATATTGCTGATGGGGTTACTGTAACTGAAATACATGTAGCCCAGTTTGTCGTAGTCCAGACCGGTGAATGTGCGGGAGTAGGCGGCGGACAGTTTGTAGTTGGTCAGATACCATATCGCTCCCGGATTTATCTGCACCAGATCGGCGTCGTCGGTTAAGGCTACGAAAGCCCCACCCATACCTATAAGGCGGGCGCCGCCTTCCTCTTCAAAGGATGCCCAACCTCCTTGAGCCAAGATTATCAATAACAGGGCAAATAGAATGCTTTTCTTCTTCATAATTGCCTCCTTAATGTTTTATCGGGCTACAAGGACAGTGCCGTTGTAAACCCTTCCCTCTACCAAAATCTGGAATAGGTAGAGTCCTCCTTCTACCAGCACTCCGGAGTCGTCGGTTGCGTTCCAGGTGGGCTGAACCGCTGAGGTGTGGTAAACATGGACCAGGTTGCGGTCAAAGATGGTCAGGTCGGCGACGGCGTTGTTGGGGTTGGGGAACCTGAAGCCAGTGTCATCATTTATACCGTCGCCGTTGGGGGTTATGCAGTCGCAGAAGGGTTCAGCTTCCGGTCCCTCAGTGTTCACATAGGTGGTGGCGTCCGGGCTATCCGGCCAGGGTTCCTGGTTTCCGGCCAGGTCTTGAGCGATGGAGATGAACTGGTAGTAGCCGTCCCCTCCGGTGGTTGAGGAGTCAAAATCAATGGATTGGGTTGGCGGTGATACCGTGGTGTATAGAATCCAATCTTGGGGGGTTTGACTGAGGGGGGAGGTTTGTATTGTTTTTGTGGGCTGATTTAGGGCGACCGGAGTGAAGGATGTCTCTTGGCTGAATGAGATTGTGGGTTGATAGTGATACCACATCTCTATGAGCTCTATCCCCGACGCCGGCTCGGGGTCGTTGTAGGTGAAGTTTATGGTGAAGACTGCATCGGTTGTGGTCTCCGGCAGTTCTTCTATCTCTGAGGAGGGGTCGGTGGTGTCCAAGAGGATGGATGCGTATCTTACAGCCGATTCTGTATATTCGGGGGTTGCCAGTTTGGCATAGACGGTTTTGATTCCGTCTCCGACTGAGAGGTCATAGGTGGTGGGGTTTTCGTATGGTAGCCAGGAGGCGCCGGAGAAGTCCGGGTCCTCTGAGAGCATCATGTAGGCTACTACATCTTCGGTGGAGGTGTTGAAGAGCACATCAACCGTTATGTCGTTGGTGTAATCTACGCTTGCGGAATCTTGGTCGCTCAGAACGATTGATTCAAGGGAGATGCTGGTTATTACGATTGTCTCCGCCTCCGGGATTCCGGTTCGCTCTTCCACATTACCTGCACTGTCGCAGGCGACCGCCTCAAATTCGTAGAAGCCGTCTCCGCCGGTGGTTGAGGAGTCAAAACTGAAGGTTCCGGTGGGAGGTTCCTGACTTCCGTATGTAATCCAATCACCGCCGTCTCTCCGGTACCAAAGTTCTACCCATCTCACTCCACTCTCGGGTGAGGGGTCGGAGTAAGTGTAGTTGATGTCAAATACCACATCCTCTGTATATTCTGGCAGTGCCTCGCAGGACGCAGTTGGGTCTTGGGTGTCAATGAAGATGTCGTCATAGACGATATTTGATACATAGGTTTGCGTGGGGTCGCTGACCTGGGCGTAGAGGGTGCGGGGACCGTCTCCTGGGGTGGGGAAGGTAGCCTCTATGGGGTCGGAGTAAGCCAACCAGGGTCCACCGGTATAATACATATTCGGTGATTCGGAGAAGCGGATGTAGCCCACCTCTGCGGGGTATTCAATTTCTGCGTCAACGGAGACGGTCAGGGAGTTGGAATAGTCCTCTGAGTCGGAGTCGGTATCGGAGAGGATTATGGAGTTTAGCTGTGGAAGGTCGTCCGGGAATTCAACGGAGACGGAGTCGTGCCACACATAACCGTCCAGTGAGGCTTCATTATATGAACCTATGAACATGAAGGCTCTGGAGTCGGAGAAGTCCTCGGTGTAATCGGTAGACCAGTCCCACTCTTTTCCATAGACCTTCTCGTCCCACACGCCGGGGACGCCCTCAATGTAACAGCGGGCGACTCCTCCCACTCCGCCTATGTTCGGTTCCAGCTCAATGGTGATAGTAACCGGGAAGTCGCCTGAATAATGTGGGACTCCTTGATCGCCGATATCTTGAATCCCAATCTGTATATAACCGGGAAGAGTGCTGTTCTGGGAGACGGCGCACCACACGCCCATGTTCCACCACCATTCGTTCTCCGGGTCTATCATCACCGAACGCATGAAGCCTACCTCAGCCCAGGCTTCCTGACCTACACCGGGCTGGGTGAAGGTGCCGTCGTAGACGGTGAAGGTGATGGAGGATCCGTCATAGTCCTGGGCGTCAAAGTTGCGCTGGGAGAAGACATAGATGTGCGACCAATAGTCTTCAAATGTGGGCCAGGTGTGGAGGACCAGGTTGTTTCCGTCGCAGCTTGCTTCACCCCAGCCGTCCAGGTAATCGGGGACGAACCATTTGAGGGGGTCGGGGTCGCCCAGGTAGTTAAAGTCGTCGGAAAGGATTACCCAGGCGCCTGCGGTGTGGGGAGCGGTGAGAATTAGAAAAGAGAGGATAAGGGGAATAGATCTTAGAAGGCGGTCTTTTTTCCTTGCGGGTGTTGAATGATGTGAGCTTTTCCTTTGAGGAGAGGATTGAGATATGCCGCCCATAATCTTACTGTGGAACATGATAACCCTCCTTGGAAATAAACTGCGATAATGTACGATGAAATGACCTAACCGGAAAAACATCCAAGGTCCGTTATTTGTCGCTGTGTGGTTTATAAAAGAAATAGATTATAGCTATTGTCATAATA
>Ga0114919_10002567_pt1 | contig 14703 bp, 12 predicted proteins | sample BlataG_FD_88682 | JGI IMG/M metagenome (GOLD analysis project Ga0114919, IMG submission 88682) | Deep subsurface microbial communities from Black Sea to uncover new lineages of life (NeLLi) - Black_00105 metaG | ecosystem: Environmental > Aquatic > Marine > Oceanic > Sediment | place: Atlantic... | reverse complement strand
GTATTACCACTTGGCCGTCGGCGAGTTCGGTGCGAACAAGCTCGGCTTTAAGATTTTCGGCCTCGGCGACAAATCTGGCCTGGGCGCTGATTGTCCCGTCTCGTGCTATTTGCAGTTGTGTTGCCATTGTTTCTTCCTTTTTTGCCACTAAGGCACCAAGACACCAGGATTATAAGATATTTGTTTCTTAACTTCGTGCATTTGTGTCTTCGTGTCTAATTTGTCTAAAATAAAAAAATCGCTCTATCAGGAAGCGATTTACTTTTTTGAGTCTCGGTTGTCTGTTCTTAAGTTCACCGCTTCCTACGCAGGCATACCGAACCATCGGCTATCCTGATCAGGTTCAAAGGGTTTTTTCTCAGATTCAGCCTTTGGCCAAACCACCCCTGGCGAACAACTTTTATTATAGCTTATTGCCTTCGGCAGTCAAACAAATATTTGGGCCTATAAAGTCAGCGATAGGGGTACGTGCGGGCAATTGCGGCTTAATATGCTGGAGCCGGTCTTGGTTGCAAGGATGTCATCTTCTATTCGCACGCCTAGTTTGCCGGGTATATATACGCCCGGCTCAATCGTTAAAACCATCCCCGGCTGCAATTTGCCTTTGCTGTCTGCTGAGATAACCGGCTCTTCGTGCACTTCCAGGCCCAGGCCGTGCCCTGTCCCGTGGCCGTAAACAGGTAAATCATATCCGGCAATCACCTCTCTGGCGGCAGCATCCACCTGACGGGTTTCGACTCCGGGTTTTACCATTGTTATCGCAGCGGTCTGTGCCTGCTGTACAGCATCGTAAACCTTTTTATAGAAGGCACTCGGCCTGCCAACAACGAAACATCTGGTCAAATCACAGCAGTAATTTTTGTATCTGACGCCGAAATCAATGAGAACCGCATCATTCTTTTTCAGCTTTTTGCTGCCCGGCTGATGATGGGGACGCGAGGCATTTGGGCCGAAGGCGACGATTGTCTCGAAGCTGTTTAGTGCCCCCAACCTGCGAATTTGAAAATCGAGCATACCGGCCAATTCGTTTTCGGTTGTTCCCGGCTTTATTTGCCGCCGGGTCTTTTTGAGGGCTTGTGCTGCTACCCGCGCGGCGGCTTTGATAGCGGCGACTTCGCTGCTGTCTTTGATGCTGCGCAGGGTTTCGATAATATTCGCAGCTGATTTGAGCCGAGCTTTAACTTCTCTTTTCAACGCCTCAAAATCCGCGAGAGAAGTTGACTTTTCAACGGTTACCGTTTGTGCCGATTTTAGTTTTGTTATCAGTTTGGCTGCCGCTTTGGTCATCGGTCCGGTCCGCTGGATTATCCTGCAGTGCTGACATTGATTTTGCGCCTGCTCGATGTATCTGCTGTCGGTCAAAAGATAGACGCTTCTGTGCGTAATTGCCGCCCAACTGTCGTCGCCCGAAAAGGCGGTTGTATATGTTACATTGGCCGGCTTTGTTACTATAAGGCAATTTATATTCTTTTGCTTTAGCAGGCGCTGAACCGCCTTAATGCGATTTTTTATAATTCTGCTGTTCATTTGCACCATTCCCTAATCGATTTTGTTTTCTGCCGGCTGATTTTCGAGTACGTTCTTTCCGGTGGCGTACTTTTTCTGCCAGGTGGGGTAGTCTCTGGTCAGCAGGTTGGCCGGCCAATAGCCATACCAGGCGTAGTGTATGCGTCTTTCGTGTTCAATCTCTGTCAGGCGGGATTTGATTTTGCCGTCTCGGCCGCAGAAGATTGGTCGGTTGGTTCCAATCTCGTAGAAGCGTGCCCACATTGGCGGGGCCATTGCATCCTTGATAATAACGTTATCGTAACCATCCTCTTTGGACTCGTCCGGCTTGTTGATTTGCCGAATGCCGGTGAGCCGGGTGTGGTCGAACCAGGTGACGGCACCCTGGACGGCCTCGATGACCTCAGGATTTGGGTTGTCGATGCTCATCAGGAACTGCACCACGCCGACACTCTCGGCGCCGCAGATAGATACCTTCTCGTAAATGCGAGCGGGCCGGGGTTCGAAGGTCTTTTCATCGTGCTGCTGACACCAGGCGGTGCGCCTGCCGTTGACGATGATCTGGCACTTCAGGATACACTCGATGCCTTTCTGAACGGCTTTTTCGGCTTTCTTGCGGCGGTGCTCATCAACGAAGGTGTAGGGGTGCTTTTTCTTAGTGATGTTACGAAGAACACTCATCGCTCCGAGCATAGCCCCATCGTTGAACGTGATGTACCTTGAGTATTCTGGCTGTCTTTCCCACGGATAGCGCTGCGGCCAGCCCCCGTTGGCGTACTGGGCCTCGAGCAGATAGTCCACGCCCCTGAGAAAGGCCTCCTTGAAGCGTTCGAGCTTTGTGGCGTCATAAACTCTGGCCAGGTATCGCATCTGCGTGTGGGTGGCACCGTCGTCAAGTGTGCAGTCCTCTTTATTCTTGGCCTTACGGAGTCCGGCCTTATCCTTATCGCTCAGGACACGGGCCATATCGGTGTTCTTCCAGCCGCCTGTGTTGCGCTGGTAGAGAAGAACATTATCGGCGATTCGAATGGCCTCGTCGCTGGTGTAAAACTCGCCGATTTGGCTGAGGCAGCGCTCCCACGGGATGGGTGTAACGGGCCTTTTTTTACTCTCTGCACCGGATACAGTTGCCACAGCAAAAATACAGAGTAACCCCGTTACTATCCACTCTATTGTGTTTTTCATACTTACTCCTTTCCTGAATATGCGTTTTCTTTGCTCCGTCTTTCCTTGAAAATGGGGACAGATGGCTGTTTTTTCTCTTCTTTGCTCTGCCTTGGAGCAGGCCTTAAAGAACGATTAACGATTCATTAACCTGCGGATACAATTCATTAACAACAACCTGGTAAAAAATAAAGGTTTTTTTTGCTGAAACGTTTGGCTTTGGGCGATTTTATTTTTATATTTTTATTAGAAAAGACTGGCTGGGGAGGAAACCGGATGTTACAATAGTTACACCGGCTCGTGATGTTTTTCGCGGGGGAGAAAGACTCTTCGCAACGACTGATTTTACCGGAAAGGACGGCAACTGCCGTCCTATTTTTTTATATCTTGCACCCGCCGTCCTTTCCCATTACAATGGGCCAACCTTTTAGCTCAACATTAAAATTGGTAGTTGAATCATTATGTTTATATTACCCTTTCGCACAAGTATTCGGCCCCGGCGAACACCATACGCAAATTATGCCCTGATAATTGTCAACGTGATTATTTTTTTCCTGCAATATCATACAGACCCCCGCACAGGTAATGTTGGATTTCGACCCTGGGTGCTGCAATTTATGCTCACTCCTGTTCACCCGTACCTGTGGCAGTTTGTAAGCTATGCATTCCTGCACGGTGGTTTGTTGCACATCATCGGCAATATGTTCTTTTTGTATCTGTTCGGAAATAATGTCAACGACAAGCTTGGACATATTGGCTATTTGTGTTTTTATTTAGCGGGGGCAGTGTTTAGCGCTATAGGTCATACGCTAATGAGCCCCAACCCCGTTCTTGGTGCCAGCGGAGCGGTGGCAGCGGTAACAGGCGCCTATCTGGTTTTGTTCCCGCAAACTTTGATAACTGTCGTATATTGGTTTATCTTCATCAGCACAATGGAGCTGCCGGCATTATATTTTATCGCCTTTAAAATGATTATCCTCGATAATATAATCGCTCGAACCACACGCTACGTTGCCTATGACGCCCATCTGGCAGGATACGCCTTTGGCATCGCAAGCTTATTACTTATGCTCGCTACCGGCCTGATTGCAGGCAGCGGTTTTGATTTGTGGGCGATGATAAAACGATGGAACCGTCGGCGTCACTATCGTGATGCTGTTTCGAGCGGTTACGACCCATTTACCGGCCAAACAACCACAGGGCGGATAAAGGTAAAGGAAGCAAAAACAGCTGCTCAACTGCAGCGGGAAGAAAAAATAAGCAAGCTTCGCAACGAAATTGCCGGTCGGATGCTGGAGCGGAATTTACCGGCCGCAACTGAAGTTTATCTGGAGCTTATCAAGCTCGATAGCGAGCAGATTCTGCCTCGCCAGCATCTGCTGGATATTGCCAATCAGCTTGCCGGTGACAGCAAGCCCGCCGAGTCAGCCCAGGCCTACGAGCAGTTTTTAACACACTACAACAACTATGAATACGCCGAGCAGGTCGAGCTGATGCTGGGCATATTGTATTCGCGCTATCTTAATAAGCCGGATTTGGCACTAAAGTACTTACAGACCGCAGCTAAAAAGCTCCGCGACCCAGGCCAATTGAAGATGTGTCACGATGAGCTCGCTCGATTGCAAAAGTAAAACAGATGTTCTTATTGCCGGGCGTGTGCCATAGAGAGTGACAAGTTTTTCAGGCACTATGGCGACGTTATTCTACTATGGGGCCACCTGTCAACAACTAACATACAGCTTCCTCATCTTATCCGAGCGCAGCGAAGAATCTCGAGCCTCAATCCTAAAATCGTCAATCGAAAATCCAAAACATCTTTGTAATCCCCCAAGCTCTGAGCCCTATATATTGAACCCTCGGCTCTGCAGTGGGGTTATTTTCTGTACGCGGCACAACCCAAAGATAAGTTATTCTCCTGCGTTGGAAAACCTGAATATCCTTAGACGGATAAGAAAAATGGGAGAGCTTTTTACGCTCTCCCATTGTTTGTGTGACTCTTTCCTTTATGGCTTAGCCCTTTGCTTGCTATGCCCCGATTACGCTCTGCCTTGTGTGCTGTGCGTTAGCTAATCGGCAATACAAGGTTAAAGCTAACATGGCCGGATTGGTCATTTTCCAGAGCCACTTATTTTTAATTTTTTTTGTCTATATGCTATATCGGCGGAGCTTTTTCTTAATCTTGAATCTTTCTTGATGTTCCCGACCTTTGCAATTTAACGCTGTTCAAAGCAGGCAAAAATGCTCACAAGTTAAAACTTTTTCACACTTTCCCCACTCCCCCCAGACTACAACTTCATCCCTCTAATCGTTTCTCCCACACCCAACAACTTCCCTCACTTAACCCCGATAATTAGAACTTTCTCACTAAACTCAGAACTCATCATAGAACAAAAAAACTTTACTTTTTTTCTTATAACCCCCAAAATTTTGTCATCCCCGCGAGAATACTTACGTAGTTATAAGCTGCTGGGGACCTGGTCATTTGTAATTCGAAATCCCCTTCGTCGATGCTAAGCAAGTCCGGCCCCTGGACGGATTCGATATTTATCCCCACCACTGTTTTTTGGGATGGGTAATTCGTTGTTCGATATTCGTTATTTCCGCTTATCCTTTCAACCAATCCGGTAGCTGAATGTCTTTGGTCCTGCTGTCTACGCGGGGAATATACGGCTTGAGGTCGAGCACCGGGCTGTCGTCAAAGGCGTCGATCTTATCGATGTAAACTATCCCGTCTTTAACCGAAAGAATCTTGCACAGGCTGAGCGCAATCAGATTGGGCCGAGTGGGCGCCCGGCAGGCGAAAACGCCGGTCAAAGGATTTTCCTTCTTGCCCCGCGGGCGCACCTGAAGGATGCTTCGTTTTTCGGGCGTATCGTTTTTGTCGAACCAGTAAAGGACGAGCACGTGCGAAAAGCTGTCCAGCCCTTTGAGTGCATCTGTGTACCTGTCAAAAATCCGCAGGCACACTGACTTATCCTTCTTCTCTATCCTGCCGACAGGATATAATTTGAAAAACGTTTTCTCCGCCTCTTCTTCCCCGGCCTGTGCTCTTGACAGGTCGCTGCCGAACGCGCCTGCCGCACCGCAGCAAGCCATCCTTACACCCTTGAAAAACAAATCACGTCTTGGAATGTCCATCTAAATTACTTTCAGAAAACTAAGGACACTCTATTTTCCTATCCCCCCTTCCAATTTGTTAATCTATTTTATTAAAAGGCTTCAGGCAGAATCTTTCTCGCGGCATCACGTAGATAATTTGAGATCTGCCTTTCAGAGTTCATACCGAGTATTTTTCTCACTACCTTGTTGCAATCCTCCACCGTAACAGAGCGAATAATCTGTTTTATCTCGGGTATCATCGGCGGAGCAAGCGAAATCGTTCTAACCCCCATTCCTAACAGCAGCATAATGTACTCCGGCTCAGAAGCCATCTCCCCGCAAACATGAAGGCCTATTTGTGCTTTGTGTGCATCTTGAACGACTGTCCGGATAAGCCGCAGCACCGCTGGGTCCGCCGACGAATATAGTGTGGAAACCAGCTCGTTTCCCCTGTCAACAGCCAGAGTATATTGGGTAAGGTCATTTGTTCCGATACTGAAGAAATCAACGTCTCTTGCCAGCATAGAGGCCGTCAATGCCGCCGACGGCGTTTCAATCATAATCCCTACCTCGATGTCTTTATTGTACGCAATAGAGTCTTCATCAAGGTCTTCCATAACATCGCGCAAAATCATCTTGGCCTGCATCAGTTCCTGAAGATTCGTGATCAATGGGAACATTATTTTTACTTCGCCAAGAACCGATGCCCGCAAAGTTGCGTGCAATTGCGTTTTGAACATCATAAGGTTTTGCAGGCAAAATCTTATGGACCGAAGCCCCAAAAACGGATTCGGCTCGGGAGCAAAACGCTTGCTTTGAGTATATTTATCCGCCCCAAGGTCCACAGTCCTTATTATCACTGGCCGATGCTTAAAAACACTGATGGTCTCTGCGTAGGCCTGATAATGCTCGGCTTCTGTGGGTTCGCTCTCCCTGTTAAGATACAAAAACTCCGTCCGGTATAACCCTATGCCTTCCCCGCCTTTTTGCAGGACGAGCTCCGCTTCATCTGGGAACTCAATATTGCCCAAGAGCGTTATTCTCACGCCGTCACGGGTTATGGCCGGCTTCTCTCTTATCGCATCAAGCTTATGCTCAAGCTCGGCAAATTCCAGCGAATATTCTTTGTACTGTTGGACTGTTCCATCATCCGGGTTCACGATGACGATGCCGCGATTGCCGTCAATAATGACGGTATCGCCACCGGTGATGATCTCGGTAAGGTCTTCCAGCGCCACCACCGCCGGGATACCCAGCGACCGTGCAACGATAGCCGTATGACTTGTTCGTCCGCCCGCATCGGTGGCAAGGCCTTTTACAAATTTCTTGTTGAAACCCGCTGTTTGGGTAGGACTCAATTCTCGTGCAACAACCGCCACCTCTTTAGTCAGGTGCTCAACATCCTCACGCCTGCCGCCGAGAAGCTGCTTGAGCAGTCGCCTTTCGATATCGTAAATATCTGCCGCACGTTCTCTGATATAGGCATCTTTTTCCTTGGTAAAATGTGACGCAATTTGCCGCAGCGTGGTAGATACAGCGTACTCGGCCGTTACTGATTCCGAATGAACAAGGTCGGTTATTTTCTTTCGCAGGCTTCTGTCATGCAGCCAGCGCAAATGCACGGCAAAAATATCTTTTATCTTGCCCCCTTCGGTCTGGTCCTGTACCGACTCAAGTTGAGTTAATTCGTCGGCTGCATCCTTAAAGGCGCTTCTTGCGCGTTGAATCTCTACCATCCGTTGTGAAGGCATAACCTGCCGCCGGGGTATTCGATAATCTTCGGAATCGATAATCAGCGATTTTGCAATAGCAATGCCTGGTGAGACAGCAATGCCTTTTTTTATTTCCATTTGATACTTCTACCAAATTCTAAGGTTTTTTTTGCTCGCTTGGTGTTGGCTCATCGAAATGCTCATCTTCCACAAGTTTTCGCAAAGCATCGATGGCTTGCTGGGCATCTGCTCCTTCGGCTCTAATTTTTAGCTTGGTGCCATAAGTCGCAGCGAGCATACTCATTTGCATAATACTCTTACCGTCCACGCTATTTTCGTCATTGCTGACGGTTATATCACATTCAAATTGATTGGCAATATCAACAAACTGCATTGCGGGGCGCATATGAAGTCCATCTGCATTTTTTATCTCCACTTGCGTTTCGCAAATCACCTTTTCCAATGTATCTTCTCCTGTCTGCATCTTCAGGACTCCTTCCTCCACATTACGTCCGTAAATTTATTATTATAAAGATGGATTTTCGTCGGCCTCTCGCAGGAGGTCCTCAATCTCTTCGGCCGTCTGAGATTGTCTGAGGAACTTGCGGAATTTATCACGCTGCAAATGCTTGAAGATGCTCTCCATTGCCTGCAGGTGCCTATCGGGGTTATCGACCGGGCTGATTAAAAGTATCACCGAATAGACCGGCTGCTTGTCCAGTGAGGAAAAATCCATCCCGACGCTGCTTCGCCCAATCGCCGCAACGACATCTTTAACCGCTTCATGTTTTACATGGGGTACAGCAACACCTTTGCCCATCCCGGTGCTTGCTTCCTTTTCCCTCTTTATCACTGCTTTTATAATCTCTTCGTACTTTTTCTCTCCAAGCCGACCGGCTTTATCAAGTGCCGAAACAAGCTCCGCTATTGTGCCGTCACGGTCGTTGGCTTTTAGTTCGGGAATTATTGCCTCAAAGCAGACAAAATCCACAAATTTCATTTTATCTCCCAAAAATCATCCCTTATGGCCTACCCGGCCAAATCACAATTAAGTGCATAAGTCGTAAGTATGCTTGTGCCGTTATCCTCGTGTTCTCTGTTCCTCACCGCCTGTGCGTTTGTTGTCTCGTTCCCTGCCCTTTTTCCTTCTAAGCTGTCTTTCAAGTTTATGAACAGCTACATCAATGCACTTATAAGCATCTTCACCCGTTTCTTTAACAATGAAAATCTTGCTATGTTCGGCCCTTGCAATTATCTCCACATCGGTATTACCGCCACGGCTGCCGTCGATAATCACCTCAACTTGGTTGATACTATCATAGTACCTGGGAAGCTTGGAAGTTTTTTCCTCTGCGTGTTTTCTGATAGCTTCCGTTATTTCGATGTGCTTGCCGCTAATAGTAAAAAGCAAAGTCGTTCTCCTTAACTATTTTCCTGCAACAAAATTCGCTTTTATTCTTTACTTTCCGAATCAGCTTTCGGCAAGGCAGGCGCCGGCACACTGTCCGGTGTTATGACCCCTGCGCTGACTGCAAATCTTAACGCCTCTTCTGTTGTCATATCCAAATCTATAGTTTGTTCCTTCGGGACCATTATGACAAAGCCGGTAAATGGCGTCGGTGAAGTCGGGATAAGGATGGTTAGAAATTCTTTTTCCACATTATCTACCACTTTCTTAAGCCCGCTGCCGGTGACCATACCCATCGACCATATACCCTTTCGCGGGTACTCTACCGCCACAACTCTTGAGAACATCTTTTTCGTTTCTTCTTGCGTAAGCAAAAAATCAGTAACCTGTTTTACATAAGGGTAAACCTGCCTTAAAAGCGGCGTATTCATTATGAACTTTTCGATCATTCGCCACAGCGTTCTACCTACAACGCTGGCCAGTAGCGCTCCGACTATGATAACTGCAAGCAGGGCTATAAGAAAAGCTGCTGCCGATGAAGCCATATTCCACCACGGTTCGGCCAGGCTGTTGACAAATTCATCGCTGGTCGCCTTTCTCATCAACCAGTTCAGACCATCTCTTATGTGGCTGCTGATGTTGGCCTGGATAAAACTGTAGCCCACGACGAATATCCAGATTGTCAGAATGGTCGGCAATAATACCGCCAATCCGCGCAAGAAATAGCTTTTGAACCGTCCCGCCATCGGCATCTCCCTAAAAATAGTTCTTTTCTGTTATCAATTTGCTAATTTCTGTTTTATTGAAGCTGCTTACAAAACCACATCTTATCCGGATGCGTCATAGGTTAATTTACGGACTTGTTGTAGTCAATAAAAAAGTCTTTCGGCAAATGTGCACCGACCAAATGTATCACCGCCCCCGGCAAAGAAGTGAGCATCCATACAGCTCGCTGGCACAGCGCCAGCGCCCACGCTGCCGGTTCCTCGACCCCGGCAAATTGAGTAAACAAGATAACGAGAGAACCTTCGATTACCACCGCACCGCCGATGCTGATGGGTATCGCCCCAACTACCCAGGTCAGTGTAAAGAAAACGTAGTAATACTTGATGCCGGCGGTAATTCCCATATTTCTCCCAAGAAACCAGAATCCTGTGATTACCATAATCTGCATAAAAACCGTCAGCGCGAACACCGAGAAAATCGTCAGTGGTTTGCGGCAGTAAATAATGGCCGCATTTCTGAGCTTTACAACTATCTTCGAGCCGCGGATGCAGATATACGACCAAACCTTTTTCAGCACCGCTCGGCCTGGTCTGCAGGACAAAAACGCGCAAAATACCACTGCCACTGCCATAACCAGCCAAAGAAGAATCCACCTGTACGCAGCGACAGACTTGAGAAAACCGCCCTGGCCGCTGAAAGTTATTGCATCATTCTGACCCCACAGAAAAAGCCAGTAGAAAAAGGCAGCAATTGTTAGCGTACTTAGCAACCCAATTACCCTATCGACAAATACACTCAAAGCCGCCTCGAACCTTTTATCGGTGTGTTTTGTAACGTACCAGGCCCGAACCAGATCGCCTCCAACGGAACTCGGCATAAAATTGTTGTAAAACCACCCCAAAAAATACAACTTGACCGTCGCCCAAAACCCTATAAAGATGGCTTGAGTCCTGAGCAGCAGCCACCAACGCAGGCCTACTATTATCTGGCCAACAGTAAAAATGCCCACCGTAGCTGCAAAAACTCCCATATTCATGCGGCGGAAATATTCTACGAAATTGCTCCATCTCTGCTGCTGGCCGATTCGGCTTGCCGCCCAGATAATCCCTCCTGCTATCACCGCAATACGCAGAAACAGAAATATGTATTTACTTCTCTTGGACTCAGGCATTAAAGCAAGTTCCCTTCATAAAAAGACCTCGCAGATAATAACGCCTAAATTGGTAATTGACAATTGAATATTGAGTATTGAAAGAAAAAATAACAACCCTGCTTGCGGAACAATACACAATTGTAAATAGTAAAAGGGATTCAATCCGTGGCGACAAGGCAAATTGTCAAAGTAAGTTCTGGAATTTATTCCGAAATTCGATACAGTGAGTTGACACCGAGTAATCATTTTTGCTTTTGAAAGGACGGTTTTATGTGGAGGATTTAATCATGGCACGACAGATAGGTGGAAAAGCAAACCATTCGGAAGATGCAAAGCGGGTTTCTGGCTGCTGCTCCCAGAACACGGCCAACATTGATGAAGGGGCCTTCGATGATATGTCCCGGCGAGATTTTCTCATCGGATTCAGCGCGGCAGGTGTGGCAGCGTGGGCGCTATCGTCATCACAAGCAAATGGCGCTTTTAGAAAGCCCATCCCCGGAATGGGTCTGCGCATCGGCACACCCTTGAGAGTCAAACCGGCTCTCGTCTATAAACTCTATCAAAGAAAGCAAGCTCGGAGCTGGCGGCCCTGGGGCGGACTGCATAATGAAAACGATGTTGACAGGGAAGTCAGCAAAATCGAGCGGGAGCTGAGGAACCTTTCGTCGTCGGCAGATTTCCTGATAGAGGTCCTGCCCGTGGCGAGGGTAGCAAATGGCGCACAAGCTGCCGCCGCCAGAGACAGCGATTGCGATGCGATTCTGATTTATGCGGCGGGCCCAGGGCGAGGCGAACTCGAAACCCTCGCCGCTTCCAACAAACCGAAAGTGATGTTTGTCAGACACAAATCCGGCCCCGTATATCTCTGGTACGAAATCGCTCACCCCCACCTGCTGCGAAAGCAGACGGACCAGTACCAGCAGCCGGGTATGGATGTTTGGGACATCGTGGTGGACGACTACGGGGAGCTTCTCTGGCGATTGAGGTCGCTTTACGGACTGAAGAACACGTTAGGAACGAGAATCGTGGCTATTGGCGGCGCCAAAGGGTGGGGGCCGACCGGCCGCGAATCTGGCCCCGCCTCCGCGACAGAAATCTGGAAACTCGACATAAGGCCGGTAACTTACCAGCAGCTCGAGCCGATTATAAAAAAGAAAATGGAAGATAAAAGAGCCGTCAAGCAAGCTCAACGCCAAACGGATGAATACCTCGCTCAAAAGGGCATCTCGCTCCACACCGATAGGAAATTCCTCGTCAACGCTTTCCTGTTGACCGACGTTTTCAAGGAGCTAATGGAGCAGGCAGATGCCCCCGCCCTTACCATTGGTCAGTGCATGAGCACAATCATGCCTATGGCCCAGACTACGGCTTGTATGCCCTTGAGTCTCATCAATGATGAAGGGTTGATGGCATTTTGCGAATCTGATTTCGTGGTCATTCCATCCGGCATTTTGCTGCGTTACATCTCGGGCAAGCCGGTCTTTCTGAACGACCCGACTTATCCCCACGATGCCATCACTACCTGTGCCCATTGCACTGCCCCGCGGAGAATGAACGGCAAGGATTACGAGCCGACGAAAATCCTTACGCACTTTGAGTCGGATTACGGTGCTGCTCCTAAAGTTGAGTTTAGCAAAGACCAGGTCATCACAAACCTTGTCCCCAGTTTCAGCTCCGCCAAGTGGATAGGATTCAGAGGGAAAATCATTGACCATCCTTTCTATGACATCTGCCGTTCGCAGATTGACCTTGAGATAGACGGGGATTGGCGAAAGCTGCTGGAAGATATGCAGGGATTTCACTGGATGACTTGCTATGGCGATTACCTCCGCGAGGTCGGCTACGCTGTCAGGAAAGTCGGTATAGAATGGCAAAACATTACCACCGGCAGAACTATCTGACCGGCAGTTTAGCAAGTTTGCTTTAAAAAGAGTTGTTTCGCAGATAATAGAGAGTAAAATTTCTGGCAGGACGGTGAGCAACAATAACAACAATTTAGGAGACCTAATAGGTGGCGACAAAGCAAAAAATCGAAGAAGGTCTGGAATTTATTCCGCAATTCGACGACAACGGCCTTATACCGGTTGTAGCCCAGGATGCAGAAACCAGCCAGGTCCTGATGGTCGGTTATATGAATCGGGCGGCACTTGATTTGACGATTCGAACCGGCTGTGCTACATACTTCAGTAGAGCGCGACAAAAATTATGGAAGAAAGGTGAAGAAAGTGGCCACGTCCAAAAGGTGCAACAAATACTCGTCGATTGCGACCAGGACTGTATTGTTCTCAAAGTAACCGTCGATGCCGGCCAATGTCATGTAGGCTACCAATCCTGTTTTTACCGTGCGCTGAAGAAGGGTAGCAACAAACAGTTGCAATTTATCGCAGAAAAGGTCTATAACCCCAAAGAAGTTTACAAAAAGTAAGGCCGGGACCAAATGCTGTGTGAGCATATCTGTCTAATATAAAAGAACTTACAGAATTTGCGATTCGGCAACCTATCTATAAGGAATACTTATAGTAGTTATCATATTTTCTCCTTCCATAATTTTCTTGACTTCAATTTGACAGTTCGGTAAAATTATAAATAAATGGTGAATTCTGGCTTTGCTAAGGAGCGGGAGAATGTCTTGCCTTTTGTTTCAGCTTTTCCCCGCTTTATAAAAAGTGTAAGAGAATAGTGTCGCTTGAAAAGCACATATTTTTTTATTTAGGAGGATTTTAATATGATGCAGGCTGAACGGATAAGTATTTTTGCTTCGAAAATAACAGTTTTTAGGAGGATTCAATTATGGGAACTATGAAGTTAAAATTTTTAGTTGTTTGTGTTGTTGTAGGTTTGCTTGGAGCTGCACCTGTTGCTCTGGCAGATTGGGACGAGGGCGACCCGTACAAAATGCACTGGCCGCAGTTGCCTGACCTGACAGATACGGGTATGGACGTATATGCAACGTTCGACCCCGACATGATGAAGCCGCCGGTCATTCTTGCGGACGATTTCCTGTGCGAGGTGACCGGACCGATTACGGACATTCACATCTGGGGCTCGTGGTTGTGGGATGAGCCGCCTGACTCCGACCCGAATTTGGTGGTATTCACACTAAGTTTTCACAAGAACATCCCTGCCGACCAGAGTCCAACCGGCTACAGTATGCCCGGGCCACCCTTGTGGTGGCGAGAGTTTGGTCCTGGTGAGTTTACCGTTCGCAAGTATGCCACGATACCAGAAGGGGAGTGGTGGTACGAGCCCTGGCCCGGTGGGCAGGTTATATGGCCTGCGGACTGGACGTGCTGGCAGTACAACTTTTACCTTGAACCGGGGGAGTTCTATCAAGAAGGTTCTCCGGACGAGCCGGTCATTTACTGGCTGAACCTTCAGGCCCAGCCGCTGGCCCCATACGCATGGTTTGGATGGAAGACGACCCATCCTGAGTATCACTGGATGGATGATGCGTGCTGGGTTGAAGGTGAGGAGCCGTTTGATGGTATTTGGAACAGACTGGTGTATCCCGGGCTGCATCCGTGGGCCGAGCAGACTGTAGATTTGGCCTTTGTGATTACCGGCCCGGAGCTTGACTGGGGCGATGCGACCGACCCGACCTATCCGACACTATCGGCAAGCAACGGAGCCAACCATGTCATCGCAGGGCCCTGGATGGGTGATAATACCGATGTGCCCGATCCGGAACCAGACGGCCAGCCAGATGCATGGGCCACAGGTGATGACCTGGACGGCAACGACGATGAGGACGGCCTGACACTGCCGACCCTAACGCCCGGCCAGCCGGCTTCCTTCAACCTACAAGTTAACAATGCCCCCGCCAAGGGTGCTGTTGTAGAGATATGGATTGACTACAATATCGACGGTGACTGGGACGATGCCGGGGAGCTGGCATACTCCGCCTTGTTGCTTAACGGAATCAACCCCATTACCAT
>Ga0114919_10002566_pt1 | contig 14703 bp, 26 predicted proteins | sample BlataG_FD_88682 | JGI IMG/M metagenome (GOLD analysis project Ga0114919, IMG submission 88682) | Deep subsurface microbial communities from Black Sea to uncover new lineages of life (NeLLi) - Black_00105 metaG | ecosystem: Environmental > Aquatic > Marine > Oceanic > Sediment | place: Atlantic... | reverse complement strand
TCTCTTTACATTTTCGTATTAAATTACAGTTCATAGCGAAATCATTTGTCCAATTAATATGCATTCCCTTGTGGTTATCGCTAGTTATTGCGCCTATTGTACGGCTAAGTTTCGAGGTCTGAAATGATGAAGTCGGTCTTGTTGATGCGGGGGCACAACCTGCTGCCGCGGCCGCGCATCTGGGCGTACTTGATAGCCGACTGGGTGGGCCTCAGCATGACCAGGTTTTCCACCTCCTTGTGGTCATAGCCGGTATCCAGCATATCCACGGAAACGGCGACGACGGGAAGCGGATCATATTTGAACTCGTCAATGATCGGCTTGGGATTGCCATTGTTTGCGTAGCAGGTGATCTTCTTCGCATAATCCTGCCGAACCTGAGAAGGAGGGCGATTGACCTGCTGGGCAATACGAAGGCAGTCTTCCTCGGTCAGAAGACGATTGAACAGCCGAACGACGAGAGCAGCCTGTCTTTCGGAAACCGCAAAGGTGATTGTTTTTCTGGGGCGAAGCTGAGCCCGTTCGGCGTCCGCTGTGTAGTATTCCTGAATGATCGTTTTGAGGCGGTCTTCGGATTCCACATCGCGGCCCCACGCGCCAGGCTTGATTTCTTCCCCCTCCCATTCAGCGCCTTCATAGGTAAGGACGCTTTCGGCGTGATAGATGCGGTAGGGTGAAACGTAGCCTTTGTTGATTGCGCGCTGGATTGCATATTCAAACGTGGGGCATCCTTCTTTTTTCGCAGCATTCCAGCAGTCAAAAAAGATATAGGTGCTTCGTACCAAGCGACGCTCGTGTTCACTGACCCAGCGCAGTTCGCCCGGGTTGGGTGTGGCGGTGAGGCCGATGTGAACGGCGTCAAAGTGACCGAGCGTGGCGCGATGGGTGTTGTAAATAGATCGGTGGCATTCATCGGTCACCAATAGGTCAAAGTAGGCGTGGCCGAATCCGTTCGGTCCAAGTTGGCCGGCGATGGTGTCCAGGGTTCCGACAACGATCTGGCCTTCCAGGCTGCGCCTGCCGCCATAGAGGATGACCGTGGGCCAGTCTCGAAGATAGTCATCAAAGGTTTCCTTGGCCTGTTTGGCCAGTTCAATCCGATCCACAAGAAAGAGCACGCGCGAGACCACTGCGGCTTGAAACCAGCGCTTCATCAGCATGGCGATGGTAAGGGTTTTACCCGTGCCGGTGGCCATCTCGAAGAGCATCCGGCGACGTCCACCCACAAGGGCGGCGTCGGCTTTTTCCAGGCAATTCCGTTGATATGGGCGTATTTCAATTTCTTCCCCTTTGAAAGTGAATCGGCCGGGGTACGGGATGGCGCCCAGAGATTCCTGAAGAGAACCCTTGCGATGAATCTTGATGTTTGCCCTGCGCTCCAGGTCGGCTTGGGAGGGCATTCCCATGATAGGGCGGGCGTCGCCGTCTGCGTAATCCCAGAAATAATGCTCCTGGCCGTTGCTCAGGATGATAAATGGCGCCGAGAGCGATTGGGCGTAGTCGCGGGCTTGTTCCTTTGCGGAATACGGATCGACCGTAAAACGCTTAGCCTCGATGACGGCAAGTGGGCGCGTACGGGTATCCTTGAGTAGATAGTCCGCCCGGCCGTCCGCAGATGGCTCCTCCGTAGAGACCTGCGCTTTATTCAAGATTTGCCAGGATGCAGCTTCCAGCAGCTTGTCAATCACCATTCTGGCATCTGCTTCAGTGCTCATCACGGTTTATGCCTTCCTGGATGAAGTGGTCACCGTCCAAGGTCAGTCGTTTCTGTCTGGCCACAAAGGCAAAACCAGTGGCCAGTTCCAGAAGGAATTCGCTGAGGTGGCCTATCAGGGCAGAGCCAAGATCACTTTCCACCAGTCGGAGGGATTCCGGCAAATCCAGGAATTCCAGAACGTAGGGGTCTTTTATGGCATCCACCGGTTTTTCAATAGCTTAGCCTTCACTGGCCAGTTGGAGAAGCCCCTCTTTGTCATGGCTTTTTGACAGGCGTTCAAAAAGACGGATTTTCCCAAAAGGTTATCTCATCCGACCCAGGCTTCTCAAGATGCCGTTCCCAGTGCGTGTTGTACCGCTAGTCCCTCAGCACCGCCGCCGTTGGATATCCGGGTGTCCGCCTCAATGGTCTCGAAGCTTTTTTTAGATGTTTCAGACATGCGCTACCACCTTGTCATCGTATCGATAAAGTGCCGGGGGCTTCTTGTTACATGGCGCTACATTGGCAACCACCTGTAAATATATGGTTATTTTGCACATGACTGGTCCCTGTCAGCCTTTGGATGACATAAGCGTTAAACTTGTGCTTCACGTCAGATTCCCTTCAGCAATGGCCTGGGACAACAGTCCCGCCGGTTCAGTTTCCGTAATCAGCATAGCGGTATTGGGGAAAGCCCGCAAACCAAAAACACCAAGTTGCGGTGCGTTTATGTTCACGAAAACCGTTTCGTTAACAACCTGTGTCCGAACAGACACATTGTATGTTTTCAGACGGTTACCTCGCAACACCTCGTACCCGATCCGCCGCTTGCGTTCACGCACCGACCAGTTGCCTTGGATGCTCTCGATTTCGTAAAAGGCGCGTTTGAGAGGATCATCGATTCCCGTTAACAGTTCAAGATGGGTGTACGACAGGTGCTCGACAAGCAGGCTTCCAAAAACAGGATTTATTCCGGTCGCTGACCGGAAAATCTCGTCAATAGCCGATGCGGTACAGGCCAAAATCCAGGTCGGCCGTGTCAAGCTGAAACAGCTCTCGGAAGAGCTCTTTCAATCGGTTCAGACTATCGTAGTTCTGCATTGTTGTCCTCGTTTAGCCATTTGATTTTCAACCACTGATGATCGTTGTAGCCCTTTTCACGCAGAACCGGATCGATCAGGTGAAAACGGGTTTCGGCTTCGTTATAGGTCATCGGACCTCCCAATGGCCGCCCTTGGCCGGGCCGATGCGGCGCAAATGGCCCCGCTCCTGCAAGTTTTTGATGTTCCGCTCTATGGATCGTTCTGTCACACCGATCAATGAGGCCAGTTCAGGAATGGTCAAGTGCTCATCCTGTTTCAATGCGGCTAGAATTTCCCCCGACGGTTTTTCCCGACACTTTTTCCGAACTGAGCGGCAGGAGATCCATTTTCTCCGAACTTATTGCCGTTTTTCGGTGAACCCTTGCCGTGAACAGGCAACCATCTCGATCATCAACAAAGTCCATCTACGGCCAAGGCTACCTAACATTCCGTTTTCAGAGGCACCGGAAAAACGTGTCCACGTCATCGACATATTCGAAAAACGTGTCCATAAAAACCGAAAATATCGACACGTTCTCACCATATGTCGATTTCATCGACATGTTCCGGCGCCAGAAGCTCGTATGCCGCCCGGTTTAAATAGAGCGCTTGGCCACCGATTTTTGAGAACCGCTCTGCTTTCCAAGTCCGCTGCAGGCGGCAACAAAGGCAAATCATTAAACGGCTTGTCAGGATCAAACCGCATCAGTCCGTCTCCTTCCCTACTGGTTAGGAATATCCAATCTTCCCTCTTTCAACATCCGATCGCAAAATGTATCCAACTGCGCCCTGGCCAGCTTGGACGGTTTTGCCTGGCTGTTTTCCCAGCGATTGACCGTGGCATAGCTCACGCCCAACTCCCGGGCCAGATCCTCCTGGCTCAAGGCAAGTTGCCGGCGGACTTCCTTTACCAATAAGGGGTAATCCCGGTGGATAGGTTTCATGGGCTCTTCCTAAGAAATGATCATCATTAATAATAAATTTGATAACAAATGCTATATCACTCGCGAAAAAACCTGCAACCTTTTTCCGGACGAAATCGCTCAACACCGGATCCGTCAGAAAAAGGCGGGGTTCCGCCTCATTGTAGGTTATGGGGGCACCGTGCCGTTCCGCCTGCCCGCAGGGTTTCTAAGACGGGTCTTCAAAAAGATTCATCTGGCGATCGGCGCCGGAGGGTTTGGATGGCGATCGGGCTTGGCCCTTCCTGGATGACCTTGAGTTGGGGTAGAGCTTTATTCGTTAAGCAACCGGTTCGAAAAGGGTTGCATTTGTTGCTGGCTTCCGCCTTTGCCAAGGCTTCGGCGAGACAAGCCCCGTTACGCCTCATGCCGATTTCGGCTTGCGCCTTAACCCTGCAAAATGTTTTCTTGTATCCATTCTCGCCCCTGACCACTTTTGAAAAATCGCTCACGCTTCATGGCGTCGCTTCGAGTTTCACATTTTTCTGAATGAATCAGGCGCCAGGGGCCTTTCTGTTTTCTGGTATATCGATTTTTCCCCAATGCTGGATGATTATGTTCCTTCAGCCGCCGCTGCAAGTCGGATGTTTGCCCGACATAACGTTTGCTGTTAGTTCCACTTTGCAGAATGTAAACCCAATAGGCCATGCGAACCTGCGAAAAATAAAAGCCCGATCCTGAAAAGGATCGGGCCATATTTTCTGGCTCCCCGAGCTATCCACTCAGCGAACAAAATCAGTATCGGAGCTAATTCTCTGTTTTTTTTATATATAATAAAAAGCAAAAGCTTCTTGTCAAGGGTGAAAAACCTGCCAAATTTCCTGCAAATAAAGCGATCACGAAACGGGATTTGGAACATTCTTTGCGTTCATCCAAAGAATATAAAAACCCTCTAAGTGGTCGGTTTCGAGATGGTCCAATATTTCAAAGAAAATCCCATGTCAACATATAATGATCTTTCGAAAAAATTTTTTATTAGTAAGGCCAGGGTATGTCAGATGGTTGCCCTGTATAATAGGCTGCCCGCCCGGATAACGGATTACTTGATGAATACGGATGAACCAGAGGTCCTGAAACATTTTACCGAGAGAAGGCTCAGGCCCTTGACCCTATTGGCGTCTGATGATGACAAGATCAGGAAATTTGATGAAATGAGAAAGGCATTAACAAGTGGAGGGTATTCAAAAATTCCCCTTGATTTTTAGATTTAGATCAGACATATTGTCACCACTTATTAACAAATGGAAACTTTTTGTCTGTACTGAAAATGAAAGAATCTCCCATAGCGATATTCCGCAAACATGGTGGTCAACTTCGGATGAGTGAGGCTCTCGTACACGGTATTACACGTTATATGCTATACTCGCTCAGAGACAAGGGCATCATCGAGCAAGTGAGCAGAGGCGTTTATCGACTGGTGGAGTTGCCACCAATATCCAACCCGGACCTAGTTACGGTTAGCCTTCGGTTTCCTAATGCCGTCGTCTGCCTCATTTCAGCACTGTCTTTTCATAATATCACAACCCAGATTCCGCATGTTGTATCCGTGGCTGTACCAAGGGACTCAAGAATACCTTCGCTGGATTATCCTCCTATTCAGGCCCATCGATTCTCGAATGAAGCATACAACTCCGGCATCGAAAATCATGTCATTGATGGTGTATCCGTAAAAATTTACAACCCCGAGAAAACCTTGGCCGATTGCTTTAAGTTCCGAAACAAAATTGGGATGGAGGTTGTCCTTGAAGCTCTTAAACTTTACAGGTCCAGACAAAAATTCAATCTCGAAAAGTTGCTTACATACGCTGAGACATGTCGAGTGAAAAATATAATGACGCCTTATTTGGAGGCAACGATTTGACCAAAACACCACTGAAAAATATCGCAGCATCCGTAAGACAACGGCTGCTCAATAAATCGATATCTGATGCCCGACCTTTTCAAGAACTTGTTCAATATTATGCCATGGAACGGTTTCTGTATCGTCTTGCCCAATCTCAGCATGCAAACCGGTTTATCCTTAAAGGGGCTCTGTTGCTTCGGATCTGGCAAACGCCTGAAATTAGACCAACTATGGACATTGATCTGCTTGGCAGAACAAATAATGACGTGTCGCTGTTGGTTTCCAATATAACCGATATACTATCCGTTAATATTGATCCTGATGGCCTATCTTTTTTTCCTGAAAACATAACTGCTGAGCGTATTACTGAAGATGCGGAATATAAAGGAATAAGAATCTGGTTCCCGGCAAATTAGATACAATGAAGTTGAATATGCAAATTGATATAGGGTTCGGCGATATCATCTATCCCGGGCATGAGAGATCAGAAATACCTGCTATGTTGGAATTTCCCGCCCCACTATTGCTATGTTACAGCCGTGAAAGTTCGATCTCTGAAAAATTTGAAGCAATGCTAAAACTCCGTGAATTGAATAGCCGGATGAAGGATTTCTATGACATCTGGTTGCTTTCTCGTCATTTTGGATTTGAAGGAAAAACCTTGTCAGAAGCCATCAGGTTGACGCTTGAACAGCGCGGGACCGAACTTCCAGATAAAATCGTTGCCTTTTCACAAGAGTTCATCGCAACGAAACAAATCCAATGGAATGCTTTCAGGAAAAAACTCAAACAAGATCACGTTCCTGCTATCACGTTCCTGCGGAATTCAAAAATATTGTCATGCAAGTGAAAGAATTTATCGGCCCCATAGCATCGGCTCTGACTTCACGAAAGTCTCCTCCTTCAAAATGGTCTGCACCTGGTCCATGGGTATAACGATGGATTATAAGGAATTACTCGAAAAATATAATACCCTGTTGGAACAGGTGAACCGATTAAAAAAAGAAAACATTCAGTTGAAAGCTCAACTCGGAATGCCGGAATCTGAGTTTATCCAAGACACTATCTCAGCAAAAAACAAGAAAAAAACTATACCTGACGATGAATCGGCTGACAGGAACTGCTTTTCAGGTGTGGATTGCACATCGGATTCTCTCTCCAAGATCCGCCTGTTCATGTCACTTTTCAAAGGCCGTGATGATGTCTATGCGAAGCGATGGGAGAATAAAAATAAAGGGACATCGGGTTATTCGCCTGTTTGTCTGAATCAGTGGCAATCAGGAATGTGCGGCAAGCCAAAAATTTCCTGCTCCAAATGCGAATACAAATTGTATGCTGCTTTGGACGAAGATGTAATTGAGAGTCATCTCAGAGGGAATATCGTTGTCGGCATCTATGCAATGCTGCCGGATGAAACGTGCTGCTTTTTGGCAATGGATTTTGACGACACAGACTGGCAAAAAGATATCTCTGTTCTGAGAGATGTTTGCATGGAGTTCAATATTCCTTTCGCCGTCGAACGGTCACGATCCGGAAAAGGCGGTCATGTCTGGTTTTTCTTTGAAAACCGGCTATCAGCTGCTTTGGCGCGAAAATTTGGCACTGCCCTACTCACTTATTCCATGAGTAGGAGGCATGAAATCCACTTTAAATCATATGACCGGTTGTTTCCCAGTCAGGACACCATGCCCAAAGGCGGCCTTGGAAATTTGATTGCACTGCCGCTACAAAAATCGGCCAGGGAAAACGAAAACAGTGAATTTATCGACGAAAACTTTAAATCATATCGCGACCAATGGTTATTCTTATCCACCATTCAAAAAATTCCCGAAGACCGTCTTGATGATATTATTTCAAAACTTTGCCCCGGCCATGAACTGGGCACATTAAAAATCGATGAAGAAGAGGAAACAGAAAAGCCCTGGGAAAGGCATATAGACAAAACTGGAATACAAAAAATTGATTTTCCGAAGCAACTCGACATCGTAAAGGCAAACATGCTGTTTATTCCAAAGGCGGCGATTTCCCAAAGGGCGTTGAATCGGTTGAAACGGCTCGCGTCCTTTAAAAACCCAATGTTTTACAAACAGCAAGCCATGCGTTTACCAACCTACGGGCACCCCAGGGTCGTCTCCTGTTCGGATGAAACAAAAGAGTACCTGTGTTTGCCAAGAGGATGCGAGTCTGAGTTGTCTCACGAGCTTGAAAAACTCGGAATAGATATCCGGTTTATCGATAAAACCTTCAGTGGAAAAAGGATTGATGTGGAATTCAGAGGTCATCTAAGGGATGAACAGTCTTTGGCTCTAAAACACCTATTGCAGCATGATAACGGAATACTTTCCGGCACAACAGCCTTCGGCAAAACAATTGTGGCAATTAAGCTGATTGCCGAGAAAAAAGTGAATACGCTCATTCTGGTTGACAAGGTCAGCCTGCTGTCGCAATGGAAAGAAAAGTTGTCGGAATTCCTGCTTGTGAATGAGCCATTGCCGGAGCAGCCTGCCACCGCAGCCAAGAAAAGGGGGCGAAAAAAGAAAATAGGTGCTATCGGCCAATTGGGCGCAGGTAAAAATTCCTTAAGCGGCATTGTGGACATTGCCGTGATGCAATCGCTTAGCCGACAAGGAGAAGTCAAGGAATGCGTTAATAATTACGGCATGATCATTGCTGATGAGTGTCACCATGCGTCAGCATTTACCTATGAACAAATCCTGAAAACCACCCATGCGAAACATGTTTATGGCCTGACCGCCACACCGACAAGGAAAGATGGGCATCATCCGATTCTGTTCATGCATTGCGGCCCAATTCGGTATCGGGATAATCCAAAAAAACAGGCGGAGAACAGGCCTTTTGACCATTATATTGTTCCGAGATTCACCTCTTTGAGGGTTCCCCTGGACAGTGACGAAAAAGATGTATCCATCCAGGAATTATATTCCGAAATCATGGACAACGCCTTCAGGAATCAGCAGATTATCGAAGACGTGCTGAAAAATTATCATCAAGGCAGAAACTGCCTTGTTTTATCGTTGCGAACTGCCCATGTTGAATTGCTTGCGAAAAAATTAAAGGAAAAGGTTCCGGACGTTATCACACTGATGGGCGGTATGGGGAAAAAATCGACTCAGAAGGCCTTTCAGAGCATCACCGAGACACCTGCTCATAAAAATATTATCCTGATAGCTACCGGTCATTTTATCGGGGAAGGTTTTGATGAACCGCGTCTTGACACTTTATTTTTGGCCATGCCCATATCGTGGAAAGGCACGTTACAGCAATATGCCGGGAGGCTACATCGACTGTTCAAAACGAAAAAAGAGGTGCGGATTTATGACTATGTGGATATCCAGGTAAAGATGCTGGAAAAAATGTATCAGAAAAGGCTGAACGGATACGCTTCTATGGGATATAAAGCCAAGGGTGAAGAGGCCATGGATGCGCCCTTGGATATCATTTTCGATAAAGATAATTTTTTGCCTGTTTTCAATCAGGATATCGTTGCCGCTAAAAATGAGATTGTGATCGTAAGCCCGTTTGTCAGAAGAAGACGCACCTACCAAATGATTCAAAACCTGAAAATCTCAACCGTTAAGAATCTCCGTGTCATCGTCGTGACCCGTCCGAAAGAGGATTTTCCGCCGAAAGACCACATCGCTATGCAAAGGACACTGGACTTATTGACCGATAACGGAGTCAGTGTCGTTTTCAAATCCAATATCCACCAAAAGTTTGCAATCATGGATCAAAAATTTGTGTGGTATGGCAGTATCAATTTGTTGAGCTATGGGAGTGCTCAGGAAAGTATCATGCGCATTGAAAGCGCCAATATTGCAAATGAATTGATGAAAAGCATAGAAGGGGCATAACCTGGAAATATTGTTCGCTGGTGTATGAATTGGTAGTTTTTTTGGGTGATCGTTAAGATTGGATAACTATTTGAGATAAAAGAAACCCGGTCAATATTGACCGGGTGTTATTGTTTGGCTCCCCAGCACGGACTCGAACCGCGGACCCGATGGTTAACAGCCATCTGCTCTGCCAACTGAGCTACTGGGGATCACGCTAACTTAATACCTCTCTTGCACCTCTACCCGTTTCCAGCCCACCCGATGGTTTATCCGCCGTAGGCGTGGTTAATCCGCCCCAGGCGGACTCTGCCAACTGAGCTACTGGGGATCAGGAACTTTTAAATAATAACAAATAGTCTTCCAAAGTCAAGCCCAAGAAATCAGAATGTTCAGCCAACATCCTCAAAGTCCTTCACAAAAGGCTTTCTTGCGATTTCATTGGATTCTGCCTGACAGCCTTTTGAATCCCTTCTTGATGACACTATCAGGCATCTTGGCTATAATCGATTTCTGTATCCTAAGGGGAACGTGAAGAAACAGTTCCAAAATGGCGTCCAATCCAATAGAGAATTCCTTTTCGTACCATTCTATGGTTTTTGTTCTCTCTTGCACTTCCTTTTCAAACCTGGCCTTTTCTTCCGCGATGTTATCCCGTTGTATCAATTCAATGTCATCTTCTCCAGTTTTCGCCTCAACTTCAGCTTGTACAGGCCCGCAAACAGGGAGTTTTGCCTTTAGACTGTCCAGTGCATCTTTGTATGAAGTCAACAGATCTTTCTGTGATGCCAATGTGTCTTTCTGCAAGGCCAACATGTTTGCCTGTGAGGCTAGTTTTTCTTTCTGCAAAGCAACGTCGTCCCCCAAAGCCTTTATCTTTTTCTTGTGATGAAGTGCAAAAACAATCACTACAATCAGTACCGCAGCATTTATCCATTCCATCATGCGCCTCCTGTCCTCTGTTTAGGTGCAGCGTGCAGCGGGAAACTATCACAAGCCTGCGTCTTGAGCAAGGATTTCCCTCTCACAATATCATCTTCTCAGTTCCAACATATCATGACTTTGGATCTACCTGTGGGAGTCACTATCTGCTCGACCACGGAAAAATGCTTTTCGAGAGTCTCCCTTTCATGTCTCAAGATGTGTATCGCCCTTTTGGCGCCCATGGAAAAAAGCCGAACATAGAATAAGAATCTTATCAGAGCACGTTCAGGCACATCATGTTCCATCATGAGAAAAGGTCTCCCGGGTTTAAGAACACGAGCAATTTCTGCCAGCGCACGATCTTGTGTTTCTCCTTTCAATTCGTAAAAGGCGTGAGTGCATGTCACGGCGCCAAACACATCTGCGTCAAAGGGAAGGTAGCCCACATCGGAGGCCAGCAAAAAGACGTTCTCATAGATTCTGGTTTTTTCTTGACCAACTCTCAGCATGCCCGCGGAAAAGTCCACCCCGACCACAAGTCCATAAGCTCCTGCCTTTTCCCTGAGATTGAGTAGCAAAGACCCTGTTCCGGTGCAGATATCCAGGACAGACTCATTTCCCTTTACCGGCACCTGGTCTGAAAAGAATCGCCTTAGGGCTCCTTGGGCATCAGATGAATGAAGAGCCACAAATTTGTCATAAAATCGAGAAAATACATTGTAGTAGGATCGTCTGAAATTTTTCATGATACCTCCCCTGAAACACCTAACCCGGGCAAGCCCTTATGGGGTCGTGGGACGCCGTTCGCCTTCAAAACTGGGACAACTCGATCTGCCTTCAACATGGGGTTTGATATCCAGGATAGGTGTGCCGTCCTGCATATCCAGGCCCTTGACATAAATGACGTTCTCTTGCCTCCCAAGAACCTCCAAAACCGACATCCCGATAGGGTTGGGACGTATTGGAGAACAGATGCTGAAAACACCCAATCTCTTGCCACGGTGCGCGGGCGTCTGGCTGAGAAATTGTGAGCTGAACTTTGTGCTTCGGTGGAAGTGAAAAATCACAACGATTCGTTGCCCGGACCTGATGTCTTTTAGGCCTTCCAGGTATTTCTCCTCAACCACCAACGTGCCCTCCACCTCTGAGACAGTCCAATGCCGCGGAACCTTTTCGGCATCGGTCTTCACAAAACCTATAGGTGTCATTTCAATGCCCATGTCCGCTTCTCCTCTCTATGCCTCTCTATGCTTCAGAAAACCGCCAGACAAGAGGCTATCCCGCCCGAGTCCCTTAATTCCCCCAGGCCCGCCCAGAAGAGGCCTCGCCACCTTCCTTGGTATCCTCCCTAAGTATCCAACACAGAATCTGTGTCAACAATAATTTCAAGAAAAAATTATCTGCTCTCAACATTAAGGCATGATTCCTGCTAGCCGTAAGAGAGACTTTGATTGCCATATTTGGTTTTCTTCGGAAGGACACCCGTGATCTCACCTTTTGAGATAGTTGCTCCGCCCATATCTGGCCTCGGCAGATTCACCATCTTCTTGATTCAGGAGATGGGAAGGATTGCCGTATTCTTTTTCAAGGGTTTTCTCCTGATCTTTTCCATTCCTATTCAACTATCCAAGATCATTCACCAGGTCTACTTCATTGGGATGAAGTCGGTCTTTGTTGTTTCACTGACTGCGGCCTTCACTGGCATGGTCCTTGGCCTTCAGGGCTACTACACGCTGGTGAAATTTGGGTCCGAGGGCCTGCTGGGCGCGGCAGTGGCCTTATCTCTGGTCCGGGAGCTCGGCCCGGTAATGACGGCCATCATGGTTATCGGGCGGGCAGGCTCAGCGATTGCCGCGGAGATTGGAATTATGCGGATTTCCGAAGAAATCGATGCCCTTGAAACCATGGACATCAGTCCAATGAGGTTCCTGGTCAGTCCCAGGATCGCCGCGGCCCTGATCAGCTTTCCCATCCTGACCGCCCTTTTTGACGTGGTGGGAATTTTCGGAGGCTATGCGACAGGCTCATGCCTCCTTGGCATCAACCCCGGCATCTACTTTTCGCGGGTCGAATCGAGCGTACTCATGGAAGATATTGTAGGGGGATTCATCAAGTCGATTGCATTTGCAATCGTGGTTGCCACTATCTGCTGCTTTCAGGGTTTCTTTACACACACTCGTGCTCATGGATTCGGGGCCAAGGGCGTCAGCCTTTCGACCACATCGGCCGTGGTTATCTCCTGCGTCCTTGTCCTGATTGTTGACTACGTGCTTACATCCTTTTTGTTGTAGGGATCATGACACAGCCGCTCATAGAGTTCAAAAATGTCTCCAAGAAGTTCGGGGAACAAGCCATTCTGGAAGGCGCAAATCTGAACATCTACCAGGGGGAGGTTACCACCATTATTGGCAAAAGCGGGGTGGGTAAAAGCGTGCTGCTAAAGCACATCATAGGCCTGATGGAGCCCGATTCCGGCCAGGTCCTGTTTAGTGGTCAACCACTTTCGGCCATGAACAAGGAAGAACGAAGGGCTATTAAAAGAAAATTCAGCTATATGTTTCAAAACACCGCTCTTTTCGACTCCATGACCGTCTTTGACAACGTTGCCCTCCCCCTGAAGGAAAGGACCAAGTTGCCGGAAGGAAAAATCCGAAGGCTTGTGCAAGACATGATGAACAGGCTTGATCTTCACAAGATCGACGAGAAATACCCCTCCCAGCTTTCAGGTGGGATGAAAAAAAGGGTGGCGCTGGCAAGGGCCCTCGTTACAGACCCGGAGACCGTCCTCTTTGACGAACCCACTACCGGCCTCGATCCGATCCGCAAAAACGCTGTGCACAGTATGATCTCTGACTATCAGAAGAAGTTCGGATTCACCGGGGTGGTAGTCAGCCACGAGATACCGGACGTCTTCTACATCTCACAACGCATTGCCATGTTGGAAGCAGGCAGGATCCTTTTTGAGGGGACTCCCGAAGCGATCCAACAGGTTTCTGACCCTAAGGTGCAGCAGTTCGTCCAAGGCCTGGAAAGCCGTCACGACGTCCTCACCGGCATGGCACCCCAGCCACAAGGGGAGCAAAGATTCCGGGAAGAGATGGCCCGGCTCCAACGCCACCAGACGGCCTTTTCCCTAATCATCTTAACACTGGAGAATTTGGACGACATCAACGAGAAGGCAGGCTATGCAACGGGTCAGACTCTGCTCAAAAACTTTGCCAAAGACCTGCGGAAACGTCTTCGGATCTCCGATACCTGTTCCCGGTACGGACTGAACAAGATCATTGCGGTCCTTCCCAATACCACCTATAATAGCATGTAGTGTAATTCAATCAAACTTCTGAGACATGAATTCAGAAACGGCGGGGAGCGGAACCCCGGACTTGGCATGTTGGGGCTCTAAATATGCGCTTGACAACAGCATTTTTATATGTACAATAATCTGTACAGGAGGTGCTTTATGGAAGCTATAACCTATACAGCCGCCAGGCAAAACCTTGCAAAAACAATGGAAAAAGTATGTAAAGACCGCGCGCCGGTAATCGTAACACGTAAAACCTCTAACTCTGTGGTCATTATGTCACTTGAGGACTATGAAGCCCTTGAAGAAACGGCTTATCTCTTACGGTCACCAAAGAACACCAGGCGTTTGATTGAATCTATCGCCCAACTTGAAAACGACAAAGGGACCGAAAAGGAACTTCTAGAGTGAAGCTCATCTTTTCTGACCACGCCTGGGATGATTATCTCTTTTGGCAGAAAACCGATAAAAAGGTTTTTCGTCGTATCAATACCCTCATCAAAGAAACGAAACGAAATCCATTTGAGGGTATTGGAAAACCTGAACCACTTAAACATGCTCTTTCCGGCTACTGGTCCCGACGAATCACTGATGAACACAGGTTCGTTTATAAAGTATCTGAAAATGCAATTCATATCGCCCAGTTGCGCTACCACTACTGATCATTTCCTTTAGCCCCAATGCGTGAGGTTCACCCAACGAAGAGTTGAGCGGCGGGCGACGGGAGCCACGGAAGGTCTAAACAGAGACCAAATAACGCATACTGATGCATGTCCAAAGGGCTACGGCTTTAGCCCGTCCGCCTTCCGGGTAGGAGCACCGGTTTCCCGGCGCTCCCCCCACAGACCCGTACTTGAAGATTTCCCTCATACGGTTCCTCGGTTCTAATCCTTTCACCAGATTAGAAACCAAACAGGCGACACCCCGTTTGGCGCATAACTTTGCTGCCCTGCTGGGACCTCAGATATTATGGACTATCCTGGGTAATGGCAGAGGGTATGTCCTTTGCAAGTCCTCAAACAACACCTTGCCTTTATGACTCCT
>Ga0114919_10002564_pt1 | contig 14706 bp, 13 predicted proteins | sample BlataG_FD_88682 | JGI IMG/M metagenome (GOLD analysis project Ga0114919, IMG submission 88682) | Deep subsurface microbial communities from Black Sea to uncover new lineages of life (NeLLi) - Black_00105 metaG | ecosystem: Environmental > Aquatic > Marine > Oceanic > Sediment | place: Atlantic... | reverse complement strand
TTCACTCGTTTTCTCCATTCTACTCTAGTGTGCACATTTTGCGAACAGTATTCACACATAATGCGAAATATTTCACAAACCATCTAAATGGTGACCGCACTGAAGCGCATTTTTATGAAAAGATTATGGGGCAAAATTCATAACGCATTAATCCTGCTTCATTGATTAAGTATCACAACTCCGGCGGGAAGTCAACCAGGCGCAGCCGGTCCAGGCGGAAAGTGCGGTTTGCCCTGCGGCTGTGGCAGTAAGCCACCAGATAATATCTTGGGCCGCGCTGCTCAACCAGCAAGGGAATTAGCGCCGATCTCGCGCTTCCTCACGTACAATCTGCAAGTTGATGATCTCAGCGAATTCGAATTGGGGTGGAATTGAATTCGGAATCGGCTTCATCCGAATTATTGCAGGGAAGTATCCCATGCGACCGTGCAGTTCAGCAATCAGTACCAGTGCGATATGGTTGAGAGAGGGTGGGTTTATCAGCAACGGCAGCGTCTGCCACTCAGTTGGCGAGAGCTGGATGTTATCCACCAGAGATTTTACTTGGGGGATAAAGCGTTCTTCGGTATCGAAGTGGATTGTAAACGCTTTTACAGAGTCTATCGGTTGATCTAAACAAGCCTCAATATGAGCGAGTTGACTTTCAGTCAGCGGATGGCTGAAGTTGAGGAGTATCATCGTTTAATCTAATGACTATCTAGCTGTTGGCACGAATGTTGTGTCAATCTTGATCGGCTCTGCTTTTGCCCCCTTAATCACATGTCCAGAGCTATCACGCGGAGCTTTCATATATTCCATGTCGAAATCTCGTGCCAAACACGCCAGCCCCATTCCTGTCGTCATGGGCTTGGTCCCTCCGGTAATATCAGCGATGATATTATTAGGACTCAAATTATTCTGGAAGGCTTCTACCTCTAAAATTCTTACAACCATATCATAGGTATGCTGAATCAAATCCGGGTTAACAATATAGTTAGGGGAGCCATAGTAAATATTCGGCACTTTCTCTGCATACTTTTCTGCTAACTTAGCGGCAGTTCCTATTGATTCATCAGTAGCAATAATCCAGCAATGGCTAATTGTCGGAAGATGATATTCAATCGATGCTGGGGCAGATGCCTCAGTAGGACCAGCAAGTAAAATCAGCCCTTTTCGCTTCTGAGGTTTGAGTTTATCAAGGATTACTATCCTGCCAAGCGATTGACGACGTCTCCAGGTCAAAACAATGATAAATACAGCTACCAATAGTGATCCAATAGCCAGCAGAAACCCACCCTGGATTTGTGTAGGGTCATTTGCAAAATCGTAAAGCGCTTGCAAAACGAGCGTTAGTGCAGCAGTCCCGATAATAAACAAAGGTATAGAACGTGATGGATCAAAGAAATCGAGCAGACGTTCTCCATAACTGTATTTTTGTGATTTCAATTTTCACCTCCGTATAAAAACACCATGCAACCTTATCCTCATATTTTCCTTGTTGAACCCATACCCACGGTGGTATGATGGCCAGTCCCACAGTAGAATGAAAAAGCAGCCAGTGTATTCAATACCTGGGCTGCCCCAGTCCAGAATGGACCTAGCTCTCCACAGCGTTTTTTCGGTATTAATGTGAACCCTGCGGTGCCGGTGAACCCGACTGCTGCACCTTGAGTGCCATTGGCAAAAGACCAGCGTTCGGTGTTGATGGCTGTTAGCTCGCTCACCCTGACACAGGCGGAGGCGAACCGAGGCCAGAGCTCTTCAATGTGCAAGGCCTCTGGAGCAAAGGCATTCCAACGCTGCCAGTAGCCGCGGAATATGTGTTCCGGTATTGGCAGGGGGATATCATTACCATCAGAGCGGAAGGCCGTCGGGCTAGTGAACTCTAAACGGACCTTGCGTGTAGGTCTGGACAAATATATAGTATCAGCAAGCTGGGGAAAGGTGGACTGGCATGCCCAGGGGTGTTGGGATGGATCAAGCGTGTAACCATCGACTCGAAAATTCATTTTATACAACGTAAGCCTGCTGGGAAGTTGGGGGAGAACTTTTTCGACAACAATTTCGGACAGTTCCTGCTGATAAGTTGTCAGCCGCAACCAGCAGATTTTACCGCGCTTTAACCATTTACCCTTCGAAAGTTGATAACCCCGATCATCCAGCAGCGAAGAAATTGTGTATGGCTTCAAGCCGGATTGATCATGTATGGACTTCGTCATAGCTGGCTGACAAAGAGTGAGTTGCCTGAGAAACCAGGCTTGAGCTGGGCGACCCAAGGGAGCCAGGATAGGCGCTGGGTCCGTGGATGTCAGGGCGAGGAGAAGCGAAATAAGCATAACTAGGCTGCTTACTTTTCAACCAATTTGAATTCGATTACGCTAGTATTTATTTTTACCATATCTCAAAATAGGTTCGATATCAATCAAAATTGGAACCCATGTGCTATCAATTACTGGGTCACCTTTCCAGTCCCTTTCTCGTGACATATACTGCATCGTTCGTTTATCTGGTAAACACGCTAACGATAATCCAATGCTCATCAATTTCGTTCCTGGTGTAATATCTGCTATGATTTTTTCCTCTTTGTGAGCAGAACTCCGAAAAATACGATCAACCAAATTCCAAAGACCAATATAGTCTGTTGGTGCTACACATAAATCTTCACCAAAATGGAATGTTATATTTTGATCGGGATGCAAGAATCGATACCAGTTTATTAAAATGGGGGGAACTAAGTTTGAGCCTTGTTCAGTTTCTGAATCCTGTGTAGTAATTAACCAACAATCTTTAAGAGTACCTGCATCAGCATGATATTCGATTGCCTTTAAAGGTGGTTCGAGATTCGAGCCGTTTAGGAAGTTAAAATCCCCGTTATTAAGTTCATCGATTGTTGAAGTTTTTATTCTTTCCAATCCTTTTGAGAATATATTTCTATCTGTATTTCTTCCAGGTCTAATTTTACTAACTGTGATAATTAAACCGGCTTTTCCAACAGGTTCCTGCTGTCGCATTTCTATACCCACAAATTGTTCTTTTCTGGATTTCAAGTAATGGATGGTCCAAAAAACAAAAGCCAGAAAAATCAATAAAATAGCAAATAAACAACTTAATTGGATATCCAAGATCGAATAATTCGAAAGCCAAGAAGATAATATGTCTGAACTTATATTAAGAACAATCACCAATAATAATAATGAAACTATGAGTACGCCTGGAATTTTTGGCGTACCTAAAAGCAGCAGAACCAAATCAAAAAATGATATCGTCCTTTTTTCATTCATGGAAATTTCATAAAACCATATATATTCGAATTTTTTAGATTTTAACTCAAAATATTTGCTGTAATGTATAAATTTCCAGTTAATCCAGGAACGTATTCCTGGATATATTCATTTATATCCAAAAGAATAAAGTCTCAACTTGAACATCAAAATTTTTCAAGCATTTAGTTTTATTTTTCATTTCTTTGATTACACTCAAACTCAAATGATATATCTGGAAGTTTAGAAAAAAACCTCCACAATAATATATTATCACTTCTCCAAAAATTTTATATTGTTTCCCACGGAAACACAATCAGATACTCACTTCTTTATTAAACTAAAATGAGGTGAGGATTAATCATCCGGATTCAATTTTAGAATGGCTGGTTGTAAACTAGATGAACAATATTTGCATACCTTCGTTAATCACCGGAAGAATCTGATCCTCATTGTTCTTATTGTCATCCTATCGCCTTTGGTCAATTATCAGGTTCCAACAATACTTGAACATCTTGTGCTTGATCTCTCCCTCTATATTGACCTATCTGATACTCAACTACCTGCCCTTCAACAAGAGATCTTATGTTTCCCGCAACTTGATTTATGTGCACAAACATACGTGCTCCACCTCGAGCTGGATTGACGAAACCGTAGCGACCATCCCCTCTTATATCCGTTACTGTGCCCCGATATCTTCCAATTGGTAGTATTTCCCCAAGAAGACGTCGCCTGATTTCCGTGTACGATTCATTTTCAGGTAAGGGTTTAACATAAATCATCCTTCCATATCCGCTGGAAGTTTTTGCGCCAATCCCATCATTTTCAAGTGCATTTCCTAAGATATCAAAAGCTGTGTCAATCCATTCAGTCGGGCCTGCCAATGCAATCAGGTATCTCCCGGTTGCACTAAGGAAAGGTATCGGAGTTGGATTATCCCAATCCGCTGGTGGTGGTGGATTGCTGCTCGCCTGGTAGTATTCAGGATGGTGGACGGTGATCACATCTGACCACAATGCTCTACCTTTGTGACCACTACCAGGAACATATAAGGCATCGAAAAAGGTCACATAGCCAGCGGAATATTCATACCCAAACAAGTTTTTATAAGCGCACGTAGACTTACTCCATAAATCAGCATCCAGCCTGTTGTGAGCGTAATGAGCAGCCAAACCTTTAAGAGCACTACCAGGGATATAGGGCGTTCCGTATGTCTGGTGTAAAGCGATCGAAGTTTCCAAAACCGATTCAGCTCCCAAGTTAACAGCCAATCTGCCTTGAACTCGGGCTTCTTCGAATTTTGCACCTATTACTTCCAGTGATTTCTTCCATGACTCAAAAAAAGTTTCGTATATTTGCGGAGTTTTGATTTCCTCAGAAACCTCTCGGACCAACCTGGCTTGCGGAGTGGTCTCTGTCTCGGACAAATCGATATATTTATCCATCCATAACCCAGCATGAGTCGATTTACCAACTTTAACATCCTGCAATTCAAGGCGACGACTTTGAGTCATAGTTAATCTCCTTGGACCTCATCCGTTGGAACCACCTCCAAAACAGATTGAGCAAACCGCTTATACCACTTAAGCGCCAACATGGTTTTAAGAGTCAAGTAAGTATATTCCTGTAGATCACTTTTTCTGCTCTTATCTAAGAAAGTTTTTTTATCGTTCTCTACAACAACTTGAGCCAGATGTTCTAGAAGTTTGTGATGTGGCGGCTGACCACGGCTGTCAACAAAGGATAAAGCCTGAACTAAACCAGCAGTCCGAACCAAAATCGGCAGCTTATACGACATCGCACCATATTTATTTCTTTCAAGGCTCTCTTTGGGATGTTCATCCCCAAATGCTTTGACCTGGATATATATTTTTGAGGCCAGCTCTTGTTCTAAAGTTTTCATGATTCGTTCTCCCCTACAAGATGGGCTTTACACAATCCACGCCCGATGGTTGCACTTCCGCCAAACTGTAAAGGACTAATTATCAAGTTTCGAATGGTCCTGAACACTTCGCCGGTATCAATCCTTTTGGATGATGCGGCCACGACCAAACTGGCAAGAACCGTTTCAGTGGGTAGAGCTTCTTCATACCACAAGGCACCCCGCTCAACTGTTTTCTTATCTTCATGAAGTCGTATGCGGGCAGTTATTTCCGTGGCTGTCTCAAGCAGAAAACTGATAACATCATCAGAAACCACACATAGACGAACAGATAAGGATTGCTGCCAATCTTCATCCTCAGGGTAGAGTGCAGGAGCTAACCAGCGAGCCCAACTGGAGACCACAGATGAAGGTTTAGCAATGAGTGACAAGTCTTCCAGGATAACCTGCTCATTCCCATTCAGTGACATGGTAATCGCACAATCCTCTTCGATAATCAAACAGGTTTTATCGTCACCAGTGCTTGGAACTTGGGCATTTATCGAAACACCCTGCACATCTTCTGCATCACGCAGCAGGCGTTGAAGCAGTAGAGGAGAAGTTACCCAGGCAAACACGCCACGCAAGCTTCGAACGGGCAAAAGCAAGAGCCGCGCATCCGTGAAATTTACCGCTCCAGCATGCGCATCAGGGTTATCAGTGTCCGGACCAAAGATTTTTGTTCGGGTATCTGCGTCATCACATGCATCTCTGAGCACCCCCTTCAATGATGATCCTGGTAAATATGGTATGTTAGTAGCTTTTTCACGTGCGATAGGTAAATCTATGACTCCCACACCTTGACCGGTTCCAGCATGGAGCGGGGAAAGAGTTTGTACGAGCAAGAGTTTTGCATCCATTGATGTTCCTCCTTATTATGATTGTATAAAATTTAAAAACGCCTGTAGGACATCAGGCTCGCCATTTAGCGGTGGAATATTTTGAGCTTCAGCTTTATCAATGTCGCTGTAAACTTTCGGGGCATTATGAGCACCTTTGAGTATCAATCCTCCCGGTGGGGTATAGGTTTCATCATCAGGATTCAAAGGCTGCCATTCCAAAATTGCTGCTAGACCTATTGGTCTATCTGAGCAGGCTAACGGACGCAGGACAAGCGGGCTGGCGAGGCGATCATAGATATGCTTATTGTCTTCAATACCCTGCAAGGTAGTTTTTTGAGGGTCTCTAACGTTAACATCTGTCTTTTTAAACTCAAATATGATAGGAAGCCCAAACTTTGCCCGAGGAAATTTACCCACCGGGTGTTCTGGATTACGTCCAGGCGCGTGAGTGTCAGTTACGCGTCGAATTTGATCTGGCTCGGGCCATTCGCTGCGCCCAAATCGACCCTGTCGTGACTGGCGGAAATCTTTGTACTTACTGACCATATATCTCCATACATCTATTGCCTTAGAACTATTACTATCTGATATAACTATGAATTTCATGTTATGGCTAAGATGAGGCATTCCTTTTGGCCACGATTCCCCTGCAGACACGTACTTTTCTAAACCATCAACTATATTTTGCCAAATTTCCTGTTTTTGAGGTGGCGTCACATCCTTGCCATCAATTTGTATACTTTGCAAAGCACCAAATCCGCGTCGTGTACGGGCGCCAATACCGCCAAATGTCTCCCATGCCCACAAGGCTGCTTCGATTTCATTTTTAAATTTTTCTGGATAACATATCTGCAAATCAAACTCAATATCCGACAACAAACCTGGATTATGAAGTTCCCGCAAAGGAAAAGCAACATACCCATCAATCGAACTAGGGTCTCCAATATTATTAATCGACTGCCCACGACTGTTTACAGCCTGAAATAAATTTCCTCGTTTAGTTGTATCTGTGTTGATTCTGATCAAAACGGATGATGGTCCCGGTCGAGATGGAGCTGCTGAAGACCCCCATATGCTCTCTTCATGAACTCTCATATCTTGCAGCGAGCGATAATTCGCTCCTCGGGTCGCCCTCCACCAGAATCGCAAATGGCCACGCACTTCGGTGCCGCGTATTACGGTTATCGGATCAGCTTCCGCCTTTGCCACGCCTCCCCCATACAAGGGAGTAATTAATTTGTAGTGTCTGGTCTGGTTGATGAATTCCGGATTCTTCCGATTTTTTACTTCAGGCGGTGATTCAGTTGGTGGTTTTCGACTCATAACTGCACCTCCATATTGCGCAATTTGCCGTCCCAGGTTCCTAAAATAGCCAGTCCAAATCCATCCCGACGATCCTGTTCATCGTCACTGATAGAATTCATCCATACAGCATCAACGAATTTTTTAATATTTGATTCACCACTGTCAAGTTTTAGGAAGAAAACACTTCCAGCAGGGACCAGACGGCGTGTGGGTTTTGGCTCTCCAAGTTCGTAATCCCAACCCGATATTGTCTGATAACGGTTCACAATCGCAGCTTCAATATGTACACCAAATTTTGAAATTATCCACTCAGGTAAAAATCCTGAGTAAAAACATGCTGGGGTTAACAAAATCAACCTGCAAGCACGCTCATCAATGATTTTACGTATAATATCGGGGGGGGGGTTTTTAAATGCGGTTTGCACCTCCCGCCACCTGGTTATCCGCCGCTCTCCACCCAGAAAGCCGATTCCTTTCCTAATATCGGCGTCAGTCTCTAACCACAAAGCCAGCCTTTTTGCCTCGCTGAGAACAGCGCGTGTCCCCTCATCTCGCTCAAGATATGTAAACTCCAGACCAGATGTTTGAAACAATGCGCCAGGTAACGCAGCCTGCGTTTCAGGCGAAACGCTGACATGAGTCCTGCTCTCTTGGTGAAGATTAACTATCCCCAGGTCTTTGAGTATTTCCGGTCCATCCATAGGTGATGCCAACCAATCCCGGTAAGGTTTCCAGCGCCAGTAACGTGATGGTCTGGGATGGGTTTTCTCTTTTATATTTTCGGAAAGCCCAACAATCTTAAGCTCAATTTCAAGATCAATCAGATCAGTTTTTACACCTTTTGTATCGACCGGTGCTAACGAATACCGCAGGACCTGATTACCATTCTTGCTATTAAACAACAAGGCGTCTGCGGGAGCAGGCAGTAACCAATCAACGATATTTTCCGTCTCATCTAATTCCACTAGCAATGGTCCGCGGATGTACTTTCCTTTCAACTCCGGAATTCGTTTTTTATCGAATTGACCGGTTGAAGTATCTGTGCCCTCCATTGTTCGCACTGCGCCTGACAGCGTGGATGGATATGGGAAAGCTAAAGATTTCGCCCGGCTTCCAGGTGCAGCAGTAAAAGGTCTACCATCCCGAAAAATTAATGGGTCTCGAGGGGCAATCAACCAATGTGTCATGGGGAAACCTCCTGAGTTTTCTGCAATGGGATGCCGGCCAGGTCTTCAGCGCCGGCAAACATTTGTGCCACGATCATTTGTTGGGCAAGTTCGCCAGGATTAATACCATCTTTTTCGAACCACTTATGAAAAGATGCTTTAACATCTTTTGAAATTTGCTGACCACTCCCAGACTCGCGTTTACGTTTGACTATCCGCACAGCTTCATCAACAATTCCCTGGGATGGAGTATCTTTTTGAAATAATATCCGGTGTAGTTCCTGGAATTCGTATGCTACGCCAGTACTGATCGCATCCTGGCGAGTGAGATTAATTAATTGGTTTAAACGTTTATGCAATTCACCGAATTTACCATATATCGATCTCTCTACTCCTCCCCTTTTGCTTAGTGTGATCCCAAGCGCATTTTTTCCTGGAACCTGTTTTGCTTTCCACTCAGTATTCCGTGCAATTTCCAACACGTCAGATAGAGAGGTGAGATGATGGGCTATAACGATCCCAATTGACAGTGTGGGAAATATCTCCAGATCTTCATCTACAACTACAAATTTTTCCATTTTCGTTTTGAACTGTTGCTCCAACTCTGATGCGCACTTCAAAACGGTATGCAAAGGTAAATATGCCAGGATATCATCACCACCAGCGTATATGGGAACTCCTTGATGATTATTAATTATTAAAGGCACTTCCGTTGCGAATTCACTTAGATTACGTGATAGCTCCCGGTGGGTGGCGGGATTTTTTTGAGCGTCTATCGTTTTGCCCATATTATCGCCGTCTGCTATAATTAAGGTATAATATGGGCTGGGACGAGATTCACCAGCATATTTCTCGATTATTTCTGCGAGATTTTCACTTAAGAGCTTTTGATCTTGACTTGATGGTATCCATTCAGCCAGTCTACTTTCGAAAAGAAGTGCACCATCCTGTTCGCCAATATCCCAACCAGCTTCCTCAAACATCTTTTTGATTTCATCAAGCATCTCCCTCTCTCGATCTGCTCCTTTTTCTCGCCTTACCCTTTCCAAAAATGGGAGTGCAGACATATGAGAGGTGCTTGGAAAATCTGGAACGCTGCTGCGCGCTCCCAGGCGCTTCAGGATATCAACACCAGAAAGGCGCTCTCCCTGTCGAGCACCATAACGAAAATATAGTTGGTTGATCTTATTGGTCCGCTGCTTCTCGGAATCATTCCTATTAGGATATGCATCTTTGGGGATAACACACTCGCGGGCACCATCAAGGGAAGATTTTAGAACATTCTCCCCGATCATTTGTTTGAAGTTGCGCGTGTTTTTACGTGCAGCCAGAAGTGATTCAGCCTGATCTCTTATTACTGAATAACCATGATCCTTTTTGAAAGGGACACTTATCCAGAAGAATTCAGGCAAATCATTTACTTGTTCCGTTGCCAACTGAATGTTATAAGAAGAACTCCTGATCTCCCCAAAGGCATTTCTTCTAAGCTCATGAAGACGATTGTTCATTGCATTTCGTACATTTTGTCCAAAATCATCTGTATATTCATCAAGTAGAGCGACGATCTTATTCGCAACACTAAGGTCACTCTCAGGTAGGAGATCAGATATATTCTTAGGAGCGGGGAATATCAGGCTATTTAGTCCGTGTGCCTCAGCAATAAAATATGCTGCGGCTTTTGAAAGTTCGCTGAGCATCCATGAGCCATACCAAAGATCGCGGCTCCGACGGGCGGTGGCAATAAAATCCTGAACTGGTCCAATCGCACAAATATACAGATAATTCATATACATCCTCCTTTAGAGTGATCAAACCCAAAATCAATCACCGTTAACACTAAATGGCCAAGAAACAAATAAAGAATTCAATACAAAGGTACCATCATATAAAACCACTTTATACATATAATATGCTGAAGTGTTCACATTAACAAAAAAGAACCTGTTTAGGAGAATTCCTTCCACTAGCAATCAGATGATGCTTTGGTTTCCTCTGTTCCTATGATTGAAATAGGTCAATAATCCGGTCAATAAATGGTTCCTTTTCCCAGGAGCAGCCTTCAATTAAATAACAAAGCGGCTCTCGCAATTTATCAAATTCCAGAAGAGCCGCTGAAGCTTTTCTTTATATGGGGATCACTTTTGTTCGACAGATCCCATAATTCGCTGCTTAACATCTCATAAAGTAAAATTTCCAGAGGAACCAACTGCCAATGTTCACCAGGTAAAAAGGGATATGCTAATACACAATTTCTGTCTGGTAACAATGCGGGCAGTAGAACTTGCACGCCCAATCCTCCTGGTAACTAATATTTCTCATTAGTACTGTATAACAATATCGTCCAAATGTCAAGTTTTTTTCTAAAATTACTATTGTCACCTGATCAATTCCACATTATTATATTATAAGGATACGGGCTCTGCATTTCTTAAGTTGTAGTTTCTGTACAATCCGGAAATATTAATAATATTCAACCTGATAATTGCCAGCATGTATTAACTGGGGAAGGTGATATTGGCTGAAGATATACATGTTGTAATTTTGGAAGATGATCCTTTCGCACGTAATTGGATGGTACTGGTAGGTGTGAGAGATTGGCGGACGCGGGTTGTTGGGGAAATCAATGAACCATCACAATTGATATCCATCCTGAATGATAAATCAACGCGAAAAGACCTGCTCATAATGGATACAGACATACCCGGGGGAGAAAACTGGATCCCACGTATAATAAATACCATCAAAGAGATTAAAGAGAATCCAAAAGTATTGTGCACAGGGATTAATCCAAATCCCAGGGTACTCAGCCAACTTACCCACCCGGCTTTTGCTGGCTATATAATCAAGGATGAAATTAATTATTCTCTTGCATGGGCTGTATCATTTGCAATTGAAGGAAAATGGGTAATTACAGATAGTATTCAAGAGCTGGCCTCCTCCATTGGATTCCTGATACCAAAACCTTGCGTTGTTTTAGATGGAAGAAATGTAATAGGGTTCCTCGATGAACGCAAGGCAAATGTTGCTCGCCTTGCCTTGTTATTCAGTATCGAGAGACGCGAATTGGCCGATGAATTATGTATTGGTACGGATTGGAGTTACCAGATGGTCAGCCAGGTTTACAAAGAATTAGGAATTTGGAATCTTTTAGAAGATGAAGATATTCTCCAAGATTATTTTGGGGACAACAAAATTATGTTTTCTTATATCCGAAGAATACAAAAAGAGTTACGTGAAAAGAAGAAACCGAAAGATATGGAAACACTTGCGTTTCACATGATCACAATGCCTGAAATTTGGGAATTGAATTAACAGACTATCTCTCAATGTACCAGCCCGCATCTGAAAAACCTACACCAACTCTTGATCAAATCGGCATTGATCTCACCAAAAAAGCTGAGAATAAAAAGCTTAATGAGATCATTGGGCGTGATGAAGAAATCGGTCTCATTATAGAAACCCTCTGTCGGCGGACAAAAAAGTGTCCAATCTTGGTTGGTCCCGCTGGAGTTGGAAAATCTGCCGTCGTTGAAGGATTAGCGCAGAGAATTGTACGCGGAGATGTGCCTGAATCGTTGTCTAATTCTCGCATTTTTGCTCTAAAATCTTCGCTGCTTTTGAGCAGTATTGATAAGGAACAAGAAGATGATCATATTGAATCAATTATCACTGAAGCTAACCTAAAAGGAATTATTCTATTTATTGACGAAGCACATTTTTTGTCCAGCTCAAATATCAGAACATGGCCAAAGGAATTTATCGACCGAATTACTTCTGAAGTTATCAAGGGTAGTATCACCTGTATTGCTGCGGAATCTATTGAGTATTTCCAAAATATACCAAATAGAGAAACAGAACGCTGCTTTCAACCTATCCGTGTCTGTGAACCATCTCTGGAGATATCAATCTCAATTCTTTCAGCAATTGGGAAACAACTTGAAAGTGAACACCGGATCATCATTGATGAAGAGGTTTACCCATGGCTGGTTGATTTTGCATCGAAATTTATAAGAAATCGCTATTTTCCTGATAAGAGCATCGATCTGCTGGAGCAATGTGCTTCATATGCAGTCACCCAGAATAAAGCAGCAGTCAAAATTATGGATGCGATGTTCATAATTGAAAGGCTTGTTGGATTCCCACCTGATTTAGACATCAAATTGGAAAAGCTTAGGATTCTTCTATCAGACCTTTCATTACTTGTTGAAGATGATATTGAAAACCTATTAAATCGCCTGAACGTAACTATGAGGGGATTGGATATTCGCCCTTTTCGTCCAAATATTGTCGTTTTACTTACCGAAGAAGCTAAAGAGATTTGTGAAATCCTGGCAAGTGTAATTGCGGAGTCTTTGTACGGTGACCGTGACAGAATTGCATTAATAAATTCAGACCAACTGAGTGGAGAACAAGAAATCAACTGGTTTCTTGGGCATGAACCTATGTTAGATAATTTACATGCCGTATCTCCCTTATATGAAATCGACCAAATCCCCTGGTGCGTCGTTTTATTCAAGATGCTCCAAGATTCTCATCCATACTTTATTGACATTCTTTGCCAGGCATTAGAACGTGGTTACTTCATTGAAGCAAATCGTAAACGAATATATTTAAGCGATGCAGTTGTACTTATTAGCGCCAATATTAATACTGATAACACAAAACAGGTTGGTTTCCCCATCACTGAAGGTAAAAAGACAAAAGAATTTGAAAAGAAAGTCGAAACTATTCTTGGCAAACAGCTTATTGACCAGGTTGATTTAGTTTGCATGGATGTAGCTGATCCTGTAAAAGCCAAGAAAGGATGGTTAGAAGGACACCTGCTGGAAAAATTATCCAAAAGATACGCCGAAGAAAACATAAAAGTATCCTGGGACAATAGTTTTATAGAATGGTTGCTCGAGGACCAGGAATCTAAGATTAATCAAAAAGAACTTGAGCGGATCGCTGAACAGAAGCTCAGCCTGCAATTAATCCAAAATTTACCTAACACATTGGGCGAAAAACCTAAAGAATTATTGGTTATATACGAGGATGAAATGATCCGTGTCCAACCGGTTGAGAACCAGGAAGTAATTCAATGATTATTTTCAAACGCTAAATTAATGAGTTTATGTTCAGAATAGAAAAAAATAAATCATTACCAACAATATTTCAGGATAAACGCTTTATGAACTTCTTCAAATAAATGGTCAAATACATATTTTATTAGTTCATTTGATATAGCTTCCTTTATAATGTGCTCGGATGTACAGAACAATCTTTTGGAATGGTAATTTGATCAACAAAAAAAGATAACTATGTCACAAGATATCGAAATGTTAATAAAAATAAGCAATAAATCCAAAACATTTCTGGCAATTTGTTTGCTTATATTGCTGGTTATGCCATATTCCGTTCAAGCACAACCAGACTCCAGTGACAACATATCCGTTTTCTTTGTCATTGATGACTCAGGCAGCATGGATACCAATGATCCCAATGACCTGAGGATCACTGCCGTGAAACTCTTCCTCTCTCTATTAGATCCAGGAGATGGCGCCGCTATCATCACATTTGCAGACGACAGCCAGATTATGGCACCCTATACAACAATCCAGGATTATGAAGATAAAGTGTCATTAATCAATTCTTTGGGGGAAACTAAATCCGATGGCTACACGAACATGAAGGCTGCGTTTGAAGATGTTCTGGAAACACTTGAAGATGATAATACTGATAATCAAAAGATTATCATTTTCTTGACGGATGGAAAACCAGAACTTCCGGATGGATTACCACCAGGTTATGAAAACGAAACTCTTGAATTGATCAAAAAGGCAGATACTCCAGTATTAGCGATAGGCTTGACTTCTGGTGGACTCACCTCATTTTTAGGAAAAATCCCCGAAACCGCTGGGACAGGGAGCCAGATTATTCCCGTAAAAACAGCAAATGACTTACTGGACATCTATTTAGATATTTTGGGAAAATTAAAGGATAGAACAATCATCGGAGAAGAAACCATCAAAGCCCCAGGTACCGCAAATCTTCTGATTGAACCGATGCTGTCTCAATACATCGACAGTTCAAGTTTTATCACTATTCTTCCTGCAAATGGTGAATCTGTTTTGGTTTCTCCAGATGGCACAGAGATCACACCCGAGGATAGCGTTTCTAGTGAAACTTTCGTTGATATTGATCCAAACTTTACTATTCTTACAATACCGGAACCCTTGGGTGGCGATTGGTTG
>Ga0114919_10002563_pt1 | contig 14712 bp, 18 predicted proteins | sample BlataG_FD_88682 | JGI IMG/M metagenome (GOLD analysis project Ga0114919, IMG submission 88682) | Deep subsurface microbial communities from Black Sea to uncover new lineages of life (NeLLi) - Black_00105 metaG | ecosystem: Environmental > Aquatic > Marine > Oceanic > Sediment | place: Atlantic... | reverse complement strand
CCCTCGCCGGGCAAGCCGCCTCGTGATTCCTCGCTTGCCGGATCGCAACTGCCGCTGTACTCTGGCGTTCACTCGAAACTCCTCTTTGTGAGGCGAGCCGCGTGAAAGGGTGCCAACCGATTGCACGCGTTTCGCTGGGGATTTCGAGTTTTTTTACGCGCTCAACGCGAATCGCGCAAGGCCACATTCGCTTGGCTTAGGACTAGGAGGATACCGATCCATCAGTGGATGAAAGGCGGGAGTTTGGTGATGCCGAGCTTTGCGTCCGCCCTGCTCGTTCGGGGGACTGCAGCCTTTACCGCGTTCTTACCCTCGCTGTAACGTTGAACCTGCTGAAGGGCAAACGCCACCGCCATGCCACCTGCCGGAAACGAGGCCGCAGGCCAGTTCTGCGACCTGCACCGTGGTGCTACCCGCCGCACTGTCTGGCGGTGCGGGCCGAAGACGATACGGCAGCCTGAGAGCCGCTGTCGCCTGGTCAGTCATCTGCTTCAAAGACGGGTTCAGAGGCAGCCTGCCGCCAGGCTTCCACATACGACCGATCAGCGTCGGAAAGAGCTGCCAGTTCGATGCGGCCGCGACCGCCCTGGCGGGTTACCACACGGACAACATTCCCCTCGACAGCCACAACTGCGGCTTCCTGACTGTGATCACCGGAGTTGTTTCGCCACAGCCGCCACTCAAGAAAAGCCGGTATCGGCGGCCTCTGCCTGCTTTTTGCCAGGGCGGTCCCGGCGGCAATCGACAGCAGGCAGTAGCCAGCGAAGAAATAGAGCCCCGGCCCGGCATGGGCGTCAGTGGTCGCATCACTGCCGACGGCAAAGATCGCCAGCAAGACCGCCACCACGAAAACATCGGCCATCGACCATTTGCCGAAGGTGTGGATTCCGTGGATCGCCGCATCGTGCCAGCCGCGCGAGGTCGTACTGGCCGCCAGCAACAGCGCGACTTTGACCAGCGGAATGATGACCGAGAACAGCATGATGAGCCAGCCCAAGACCACATTGCCCGAGTCGAAGAGCCGGCCAATCGCCTCGGCAATTCCCTTTGACTCATATTTAAAAATCACCCGACCCAGCACCGGCACGTCGCTGTACGCGACCAACGAAACCGCTGTCGCGGTGACGCCAACCACAAACAGAATCAGTGATGCTGCCGTTGCATGCCGAACGACGTATCGCCAGCGGTTTTCCCCGCGGGTCTGCCAGCTGGTGGCGAGGCCGGCGAATACCATGAAGGCGACGGTCAGGCCAGCGAGTGCCCAGCCGAATCGCACCGTCCGGTGGTGCGCCTCGGCAGCGATGGCGACAGCTTGTTCATAGTCGGCTTCCGCTAGGCTGGCCCCATCGAAGTAGCCGAATGTGACTTTTTCGAGCACCCACTGGCGGGCGTAGCTGCTCTTCGCCTCAGCCGTCGTTGCCGCTGCCGCCCGTCGATTGGCGGCCGCCTCGGCGGTGCTGCTCAGAATCACCTCAGCAGCAGTCCATAAGGACAGCGGGTAATAGGCCAGCGGCAGAATGCACAAAAGATAGCCGAGAAAACCGAGGCTGTTTCGTGACGAAGGCATGATTGACCAATGGCGTGCGGAGCTCGCGTCGAGGGTGACCAATAATTCCGCGAGTCTATCTGCCGATCGACCGTAGCCGCAGTTTTCGGTGGGACCGGTCCGCTGACTCATCAGTCAGCGAAAAAGCCCGCGCGGGCTTTTTCACGACTCAGTCTGCCCACCTATTCACCCACCTGATCTTTCGGTTCGGCCGTGACGACACGACCAAAGCCTTCAGGGCGGATCACTGCAACCTGATCACCGGCCGCCGGCCAATGCAAGCGTTGCTCTACTTCCACGTACGCATGCCGATTGAACGCGTTCACAAGTGAGGGCAGCATCGCGAATTCAGGCTCGAAGTCCGCGTAGTTGCAGGTGATCTCTTCACCCGACGCAATATCCCGGATGGCGTAACCAAAGGTCGCGTCGCGGAAGTCAGTGTTCGGTTCGTGCGAGTGGTTCATATGCCGCCCGTTATCGACATCAAGCACGAGCATCAGCCGGTCGCTCGGATGAGGGTAGGTGTAACGATCCACGAACCGGCGGATCGAGGCCGGGTACGATGCAAGTTCGGCCCGCGAGATGAGTCGATCGAAGCAGGGGTCGAATCGGTAGATGAACTGTCCGGCCATGATGGGCTCGGCAGCGAAGACACCGACCCCTTCAATGGCACTCGGGCCGACGAATGTGTCGACGAGCAGCATGATTCAGTACGCCACGACATCTCCGCGTCGACGGAGATGAAAGTTACGCGGTCCCGGAAATCCGGTTCACCGCCGAGTGCGACGCTCTAGCAATTCATCATGACAGATTTATAGAGTTTGCAAGTACCTGTTAGCGGCCCGGCCGAAAACCCCTGGCTGGCCCTCGGAAGAGTTTATCCACCGGCCTTGGTGCGGGGCCCCGGCACCTTCTGCCGGACGTCTTGCTGCACGCCCTGGCAGTCTGGTTCGGCCCGGGTATTTGTTTCAATTGTGGCCTGCTGACGGAATAGCGTGACCCTTTTTCTGTCACTGCGGGTTTGTGGTGGTGGGCCATCTGGTTTCCATGGTCGGGTAGGTCCGCTGGAACTCCCATTCATCGCTGATCTCACCGAGCACGGCTGAGACGAGTCTCAGCAACAAAGCCTCATTGGGGAACAGCGTGGCGACGCGGGTGCGGCGTTTGATTTCTTTTTTGAGACGTTTGACACCATTGGTCGTCCTAGCAGACTGTCGATAAAGTCTGCCGCCGCAGGCAGCGGCGTCCGGCAACCCCGAAAACCCTCGGCGTTTTTGGGGGTTGCCCAAGTGGACCATCGTTCACCCGCATTCGCGGGAGACGGCCATGCAGGGCTTTTTCCACGGGCAGCTAGGTTTTCTGCGATGTGGCGGTGGGCAACCGAGAACCGAGCGTTTCCCTCTGGCGTAACGCCGATGGCCGTGAGGACGGCACAAGGCACCACGGCCCCGCCATGCCGGACTTTTTCGTTTCTGGCATCGAGGAAGAGGGAGGTGACTTCGCCGAGTGGCCTGTTTCTCCAGGCACTCAACTGCTCGTCAAGTTCGGCCGCCACCCGACTCACCTGCGTTGACACCACATCGAGCTTACAAAGCTTCTCAACACCTGCCGTTACCTTTCGTGTGCTCACGCCCTTGACCTCCATCTCAGCAACAGCGAGCGTCATGGCCCGTTCGCTCCGGAAGCCCCGCTCCAGGCTCTTGGAATGAGGGGCGGCCCTCGTCATCGTGATACCCACGCGTCTCCGGATGCCGCTGCGCCCAGTCGAAGTCTTAGTTTCGTACCACCCGGGTACGGCTCCACTTGTCCTGCAGACCGAGGTGATCAGGCGACCAAAACAAAGGAAGAGCCCCCAGTCCGCCGGTCAGGGCGAGACACAAATACCTCCAGGTCGCCGCCTGCCCCGTGGCACGGCAACCTTCGTCGTCCGTCACCTTGAGGCCAAGAATCCGCTTTCCGACGCTAGCCTGCCACCGCGACGACTCGAACGCTCCAAAGTACGCTGGCCAGAACGCAAAGCCCACCGCGGCATCCACGCGGCGGACTAATGGAGAGTCATCCCCAATTAGCAATGCGAGCGGGAGCACGAGGATTTCACTCAGAATGACTGCTGGCAGGCACATAATCACAACATCCAGCAGAAATGCTTTCGCTCGCGGAGCGTATCCGACGCTTTCCGCGACCAGCGGGTGTCCGAGTGAGGATGGTGTTGGTTCTGCTCCCTCCTTGGTATTCAACTCTGGAATAGCGTCAATTGCTGCCCATCCGGGCATCCCTTCCCGCCACGCCATGTCCGATGGTGAGAGTTTACCGGTCGCCAACAGAGAGCCAATACGATCCCCGGAGACCGGCCCTCCCTGCTGGGCACCCTTGGCGTAATACCACATCACTGCCATGGCTTTCATCACTCCCACAATCCGAATGTTATGTAGCCGGCCAAAGCGACGGCGCGGCACAAGGTGAACACTGATGGATGTCCCGGGTAAACTCTGGTAAGAGCGGCGTTTGGGGCTGCATGAACCTTCACTACCTGCGCAACACCACACGCACCTTTGTTTTCTTTGTCAACCCTAATCAAGGGCGGCCACTTTTGCCTCATACTCATCATCGGAGAGAATCCCCGCTTCCCGTGCATCCTTCAGCTTGGCCACTCGCTCGGCTCGTACAGCCGTTGCTTTTTCCTGGGTCATGCTTGCCCGTACCGAATCGACTAGGCCAGCGACTTTCTTTTCGTATTCGTCTTTGCTAATGATTTCCGCGTCCATCGCTTCCTGAAGTTTCGTTGTCTTCTCCGCGACAACAATTTGAATCTCATACTCCAATTGCTTGGCGGTGACTTCCCGCGTTTTAGTGGCGACTTCCTCGGCGGTCAGTATTCCCGCACGATGTGCCTCCTCGAGTTTCTGAATTTCCAACCGCACTTGAGCTGCGGCCTGTTCTGATGGTGAGTGAGGCATAGGCGGTGGCGTGACAGCTTGGAGCGGCGGAGGGACTGACGTTTCTGGCGAAGAAGGTGACGCTATCGTGTCTGATCGCATTTTCCGAAACTTGAGTGTTTTCTCCATGAACTCCACGACATCCCGCTCTACCTTGTAAGTCCATGCTGCCCCCATGGCGCCGGTGAGGAGCGTGATACCTCCCGTGAAGAGAGCCGTCATTCCTGCACCAGCAAGGTTGGCAGTCCATTGGCCGGTCGTCATATCGCAAATGAATTCGTCAGTGGTATCAGACGGCGAGAGCGTGATCTTGAACGCGATATTCGTCCCTGTAAGCGTTCGCAATTTGCCGGTCTTCGCGGCCTGAATGAAATGCACCTGATCGTCTTGAGTGGAGTCCACGTCATATTCGTGCTGCTTAAACCACACAACCAGACGTTTCGCGATTGACCCGAGTTCAGGTGATGGGGTCTGGAAGTAGTATTTGCCCATAAGCCTTCTGCTCCTGAGGAGAACCTTTCCTGTTCTCTCTCGGCTTGCGACACTTCCCCCCCGTAGGGGACAAAAATCTTTCTGGCCTGTTTTCCGGGGTGCCTTCGCATTCTCTATGAGACTCTTCTATGGAGCGGTATCATGGCCACGAGGGTCCGTGATCACTTCCAAGAAGGCCAGCAATGACAGTCGGCTCAGACACCCAACTCCAAGGGCTGATAGATCTCGCCAAGACCGGCGACGACCGCGCAAAAACCCTGCTCTTGGATCATTCCTGTGACCGGCTCCTGAAACTCACCAGAAAGATGTTCCGTGGATTTCCCGGCCTTAAGCGATGGGAGACGACGGACGATGTTTTTCAAAATTCTCTTATCCGATTGCACCGGTCTCTCGCCAGCATGCAGGTGGAGTCGGTACGGCATTTCTTCAACTTGGCCGGTGTCCAGATCAGGCGGGAACTTCTTGATCTCAAAAAGCATCATTTCGGTCCAGAAGGCCGCGGAGCCAACCACCACACTGACCATCAGCCGTCAGACGAATTGGGCGGGGTCCTCGCAAACAAAGCTGACGAGCCCGACGACATTTGTATGTGGGGTGAGTTCCACGCATATGTCGACAGTTTGCCTGAGGAGCAGAAAGAAGTCGTCAATCTTCTTTTTTATGAGGGACTGACCCAGGAAGAGGCAACCGTCATCCTAGGAGTGTCGGAGCGAACGATTAAACGGCGCTGGCAGGAAGCCAAACTCAAGTTGCACGAGGAACTCTCTGGTGGATCGGGTTAAAGAACTGCTGGCCGAACTGCTCCTCCGTTGGGAAGAACTGTACGACCGTGGCCAGGACACATCCGCCAGTGAATTGGCCAAAGATCATCCCGAACTGATTCCGCAACTTGAACGACGAATCAAGGCTCTCAAAGAAATCGCTTGGCTGGATAAGCCCCTGGATGATGATTCTGCCGGCGATGAGCCGCCGAAGCCTACGCCGGTTGCTTGTACCCTCGCCAACAGATTCCAGCTTGATGAACTCATCGCTGAGGGCGGCTTCGCCCAAGTCTTCCGTGCCTACGACAGGGAACTCCAGCGGACGGTAGCGGTCAAAATTCCGAAGCCGAACAAACTCGGTTCTCACGAAGATTTCTTGGCCGAGGCACGAAGAGTCGCCCGCCTCAAGCATGACAGCATCGTCCCAGTCCATGATGTGGGCGTTGAAAACGGCACCTGTTTCATCGTCACCGAGTATGTGGAGGACGGGTCCCTCGCTGACAAATTGGGTTCGGGGACAGTGCCGCGAGAACAAGCTCTTCGCTGGGTGTCAGAGATCTCTGAGGCTCTCGAATACGCTCATCTCAACGGGGTCATTCATCGCGACATCAAGCCCGCAAATATCCTGATTGACCACCATGGCCGGGCACTTCTGGCCGACTTCGGAATCGCTCATTCTGCGAACAAGACTGGCTCGTTTGCTCCCAGTCTCGGAACTCTCCGGTATATGGCCCCGGAGCAACTGGAAGGCAAGCCGTCCGACCAAAGGAGCGATATCTACAGTCTCGGAGTCGTTCTCTACGAGGTCATGACCGGACGGATTCCTTATTCCTCCAGCGAACCGAATGTTCTTCGCAAGGAAATCATCCTCGCCAAGTTGCCAGCATGGCCGGCAGGTTTTCCCGGTGATGTCAGACGGATCTGCCAGAAGGCCCTGTCCAAGAGCCCGCACCAGCGTCAGGCATCAGTTGCCCAGTTTGCGGCGGAACTGAGACGAGTGGCATCGAGTCGACGCGGAGGCATTCCATGGCCTTGGATCGCTCTTCTCGTGGCACTCCCGACTTTGCTCACGGTGGCGGTTCTGTCTTCACGGCCACCTGCTCCTCCAGCGCGCGTCGTGAGGTCATTCCCCGAGAACAGGCCGCCCAATCCAGCCGGCGACTTTCGATACGAGATTGTCGGTGATGAGGTGAAGATCACTGGGTTCGCCGGGTCAAGTACCGTCGTGAAGATTCCCGACACGATTGAGGCCAGACCGATCACCATCATCGGCCAAGAGGCGTTCAAACAAAGCAAGGATTTCACGGAGGTTATCGTACCCAACACGATCAGGACAATCGAGGACAGTGCTTTCCGAGACTGTCATTGGCTCAGGACATTCACCATTCCGAACGGGGTTACGACAATTCGGGACGGGGCGTTCACCGGGTGTGCCCTCACGGAGATCTTCCTCCCCGCCAGCGTTACCCATTTCGGCAACGCCATCTATGCATGCCCAACCTTGAAAACGATCGGAGTGGCTCCGGCCAATCAGATTTTCACAAGCATCGACGGCCTGCTCTACGACAAGGATATCACCGCGATTCTTCGTTGTCCCGAAGGACGCTCTGCACCAATCGGGCTGAATTCCAAGATCCACCATGTGGGACGAATGGCCTTTCATCACTGCCTGAATCTCTCGTCCATAGATCTCCCGAAGGGCGTCGCATTCATCGGACAGATGGCCTTTTATCGGTGTACGAAACTGCAACAAATCGTCATTCCCCCAGGGGTCAAGAAACTCGAGGCTCAGACATTTGTCGATTGCCCGAGGCTGGAGCGCATCATTTTGAACGAAGGGCTCGAGGAAATTGACGGCGGCAATTTCTGGGGCTGTAGCAGTTTGCAAACGATCACTATCCCGGCCAGCGTGAAAACCATTCACCCGACCGCGTTTGAAAACTGCCCCGCTACAATCGAGTACGTGAAGCCTCAGCCTTGACGCGTCTGGTCATTCTTCTTGCCACCGTTGTCTTTGTGACCGGCAAGGGCTTAGGACATTGGCAGCTGAGGTGGACGAGTACACAAGGGCGTGCTTGGTGATCGATGTTGCCAAGAGGCTCACGGGCGGAGATGCCCAGGAGCGGCTGATCGACCTGTTCGTGCCGAGGGGTGTGCCAGAGGACATTCGGAGCGACAGGGTTGCGTGTTCACTGCAAAGTGCGTTCGCGAATGGCTGGGACGGGTCGGCGTGATGACGCTGTACAACGAGCCGGGTTCGCCCTGGAAGAACGGCTACGTCGAGATTTTTAACGGCAAACTGCGAGACGAGTGCCTGAGGCGGAAAGTCGTTCGACACGCTGCTCGAGGCCAAAGTACCCAGCGAACGATGGCGGCAGGACTACAACACGATCCGGCCGCACAGGGCTGGTCTGATGGAAGGCAAGACGGTGCGGGACCGTATTGCACGTGTCGCAGGCGGCGGAAGGCAACGCTGCTCCGGTCTATTTTTCGTCTGGCCAGATGCGTACCGACTCGACCTCCAGCCTGAACGGCCCCGGCTTTTTGTCGCTGAGCATGAAGCCGATGCCAACTATCTGATCGGGCTGCACAGGTCCCATCCCCTGAACCCGTCGGCCAAACGCTGTCGGGATGAACTCATCGATCGGGACGCGGACCTCAGTCCATTCACCTTGTTTCGTTGGTAGGGGGGCTCGGTATGAAAAAGCCATTCGCCGGCTCTTCGTGTAGAGGTTCAGGACATATTGCCGGCCATCACCCTTCACCCGCACCACGATCACGTCACCGGTTTGGATCGCTACATTCGCCGGCTTGCTCCGGACTGATGCGAAGCCGCCGTTGTTCTGCAACGACAGCGTGCCGAAGAACTCCATCGTGCCAACGTCGGTGATCCTGAAGCGACCGTCTGACACCCCGCCCATCACGCCATCATTCACCACCTGCCATTCACGGGCAGCTTCAGCCGCTGCAAAATTGAAGAGCGGGCGTTGGCTGACCTCCTGGACCGCGACCTGACTACATAAAGACAACACAATCAACGTCGATACGACCTGCATGGCTTCTCCTCAGCTGAATATGACCGCGAGCCCGGAAACAATAGAGCAGATTGGGGGGATGCTGAGGTTTCTCGCCGCCGTCTGCAATCATGCCCACGACCGGGATCATGAAGCCGGCGCGACAGGATCAGGATCCACCGGAAACTCCAAAAGCTGTTCGGGGTGGAGACACGCTGCATTGGGAGAGGCTCTACTCGCCTGCCTCTTCGGCGGGGAGAGGGAGGATGAACGTCAAGCCTTCAGTCGAGAAAGCAAGGCCGAACCGATGGTAACCAGCAGCCTTGCCATGGTTGGCTTTTTCAGCGGACAGCTAGGGTGATGCCCCCAACTGGGTCGATTCCAGCAGACGTTCCGGCACTCGAACCATGGTGGTCCACCGTCCAGCCCTGCGACTGAGTAATGCAGCCACTTGGGGTGGCAACTGGTCGGCGTGGAGGCGGTTGAGTCCGAGGGACCAGCCGCGGTGGCCGGCAAGTGCAGCAGCAGCCGGAACTGAGATGTCAGCGAGGCCGTTTAAGTGCAGGCCATACCTCAGTCTGGCGACCGCCTCTGCTGCCTCGGCAGGCAGAGTATGGATGCCGTTCAGACAGATGTCACCATGGTGACGCGCCAGGGCGATCGCATCACTTTCTGAAAGCCGACCGACTCCATTGAGGCAGAGGTGGCCGACGTGGTCAGCAAGTGCCGCCGCCACACCGGGGCCAAGCGAGTGAAGTCCATCCAGCCTGAGTGGTCCGGCAGAACGGGCCAGGCCCGCCGCTGCCTCAGCGGTGAGTTCAGTCAGGCCGCTGAGCATGAGGCTATCCCGTCGGCCAGCGAGCCCAGCGGCCGCGGCAGGCCCCAGGGACTTCAGCGCCGGCAGGCTGAGAATGCCATTGCTTCGCCCCAAGGCCCGGGCAGCCCCGGGGGTGAGCAGCTGGAGGTTTGGCAAGAAGAAATCGTTGGACGTATCGACCAGCATCCTGGCTTGGACTGCCGTGAGTTGCTGCTCGTAGCAGATGACGATGCTTGAACGCCAACTCGGCTGCTCACCACAGGCGAGTAGCAGACCGTCAGCCAGTAGATCGACACAGTCGCCGTAGACCGGAGGGAGTCTGGCTGCGGCAGTCGGTGGCCGGCTGGACCAAACCGCATCGATGGTCACGGTGGTGGCAGAAGGCTCTTTGCCGGCGGATATGTTGAGGTCAGCCGGAGAATCATGGTTGCAGCCGAAACATACTGTCAGGGCCAACAGGCAGCAGAACGCGTTGCCGAGGCCGAGACGGAAATAGACCGGTGGGCGCGTGAGACGCATATCTCTCTCCATGTGTCGCCGCTCGGCGTCAGTTGCCATTCGGCGAAAGGGTGTCGGACATGGTGTGGATCAAGCAGGCAGACACGTAAGCCAGTCGATGGTGCCGCGGGTCGGGCGACCGACTCTCTCGTCAGGCGGCGGGATGTTGGAGGGCATTGCCGTGCTTATCGGTTGCACGTAGGGCAATGGTGCTTTCCGCACGTTCCAGATTTTAGTGATTGGACGGTTCCGCAAAGATGCAGATTGCGTGAGGCATGAAAAACGCAAACCCAAAAGACTCATCGACCTTCAAAAGCTGTTCGGCAGCCTGCGTGCTGCTTCGAGAACGGCATGTCTCGCTTGCATCCGGCAGGAGATGTACCTCTCGGAATTTCCTGGATGAGGGGCGTATTCAATTCCTTGAAGAACCCCATGGGGAGAAAAGCCTCGGCTGGGCTTGCTGGCAGTCCAACCTGTGAAGGAATGGGCGTCACAACAGTCTGCCACAGCTGGCTTCACACCCGTCCCAGGCCCTGCACCCGTCGCCAGGCGGAGAGCTGGCCGAGGTGCATGTTTTCGTGGGCCGCCATCACGAAGACAAAGCAGTCGCCCAGTGTCGGCAGAAAGCCGCGGACCGCCTCCAGCGGAGTGGTTTCTGACCACCTCGAGGCAGGAACACTCGGCAGGGCCACCGCGATCTGGGCATGGGCATCCGTGAGGGCTTGCAGCAGAACCGCTTTTGATGGATAGCAGCCGGCGTCACTGGAGGGCGTCGAGTTCCAGTCGAACAGGCTCGCCCAGTTCGGTGGACAGACCGGATCATGCCCCAGCAGACCGCCAAGCATGTCGGCCGTGCAGGCGAGGTGCCCCAGCACCCAGGCAGCATGGTTCATCGCCGGAGCCGGCTGAAACGCCATCTTCTCAGCCGGAATGTCGGCCACGAGGCGGGTGGCATAGCCGAGGTTGAGGGACCATGTGTGCAGCAGCGGGTCGGTCATGACAGATAATTCCCGGGTGTCGAGGTGAGATCGCTCCAGCACTCACGGTTGTAGCCGATCACAGGGCTCCCTGCTTGGCCGGTCATGAGCGGCTGTCGAAGCCGCTATAGTTCGAGGAGGATGCTGCGATGATTGCGATAACTGCCACTGAAAAAATCCCCCCATGGCCTTTGCCCGCGAATGCGGGTGACCGGTCGCCCACTTGGGCATTACCCGAAAACGCCAAAGGCTTTCGGGGCTGCCAGTCGCCGCCGGATGGCTACGGCCAGGCCCACACCGACCCGCCCGCAGGCTACGCCTCGTGGCCTGCGTACATGCAGGAAATCTCCGAACAGGCGCAAGCTGCCGCGACCGCGTTGCCCAAGACTCCATCAACGCCGCTGCTCGTTTTCAAGTCGGTCCATCACCAGAACACAGCCCGGGTTGCCCAGGCGATGGCCGAGGTACTGGGGGCCGCTTGTCTGGCACCGGCAGACTGCCCCTCCGAGCGTCTGGCCAGTTGCCGGCTGCTGGGCATCGGCTCGGGCGTCTACTACGGCCAGGTTCATCACGAACTCTGGAGATGGGTGCGGGATCTGCCGGAGAGTTTCCAGCCCAAGCCGGCCGTCTTCATCTTCAGCACCTCCGGCCTGCCGATCCTGGCACGCTTCTGGCATCGGCCCCTGCGGGTAGCCCTCACCCAGAAAGGCTTTGACGTGCTGGACGAGTTCACCTGCCGGGGTTTCGACACCTGGGGGCCGCTCTGGCTTGCCGGCGGCCTGAACAGACGCCACCCCGACGCAGAGGACCTACAGCGAGCCCGTGACTTTGCCCAGCAGATGGCCGACCGCACCGCACTGCAGTCGGCAAACCCTGCCCGGGATCGGTAGCCGGAGGTCGTGCCGGCTGTCGCGCAAGCGGCCGCGACCGGCTGGGCGGTTGCCCACGGAGAGTGACCTGCCGCTCTGATCTTCAGGGCAGGGCAAAAGAAGACCTGCTTTACGGCCGGCGGCCCCCAAAACCTGTTTCACCCAAGGACCTCAGAAAATCTCTCCCGGCAATCAACCTCTGACGCTCAGCGTGCTGCGGATCGACGCGGTCACTGAGAGAATTGGGCCGCTCGGCGGGTCATCAAAGTTCGTGTATCACATGGAGGTTGCCGAATAGGAGGCGTCTTTTGAGCAACATCGTGATCTACTGTTTCCGCCTACCGGCTCGCAATCCGGGAGCCCGCCACTTCTGCTCAGGAGTTGGCGGGCTGCTGATATCAAGAGCTACACCGCAGATCGGCGGATGCCTCCCTGGCCCGTGAGCGTTGGGATCCTGCTTAAGAACGACTTGTTACTCACTCCCACTGAGATCGCCCTCTTCGGCCGCTGAGCAGATGAGGGTTGCCCTCGAGGTGATCCGACCGACTCGCCCCCGCCGCTCGTGTTCGATGACCCGGACGAATGGCACGACTCCCGCCCGCCCGATTTCGTGTTCACGTTGCCGCAAGCCACCCATCTCGCCGCCCAGGGCGATGAGGACAACCGCACCATCGTGTTTCACCCGGGCAACAAACAAAATCTCTACCTCGAGAGGGCCGAGTTCATCCCGGGCAATCAGCGGGCGGTTCACCATGCCGTGGACTTCTACGATGGCACGGGCCTTCTGTTGGATGCACAACCGCGGCTGGGCACACCACGCCCGCGGAGCACGGATGACGAGGACAACGGGCCGGGATACAACTCGGGAATGGGCCTGGGATTCATTCCCGACCCTGTGAAAATCATGCGGAACCAAGACAATCCCTGCGGCACCTTCTTAGGATCGGTGACTGCAGTCGGGGCCCTCAAATATCCAGACGAAGCCAGGCTGGTGATTCCCTCGCAGTGTGATATCTGTGTTCAGATTCACTACCCGCGAACGGGGCGGCCCGAGTTCGACGAGTCCTCACGACTCGGCATCTGGCTCGACAAGAGGCTTCCCCGGCTTTATTCCACGGGCGGCATCATCGACACGACTTTCAAGCTCATTCCAAAGGGTGAACCCGATTTCAAGACAACCGGCCCCTGTGAGGTGCCGAATGATTGTTTGCTGTGGCTGATTTCTCCTCACATGGACCGGCTTGGCAAGGAGTTTCGTGCCTGGCACCAGCCGGCTGGCTCACCGGAGCGGACCCTACTGCTCGAGGTCACGAATTACGGCTTCAACTGGCAGCACCGTTACCTGCCACAGGAACCGTACCCCATGAAGAAAGGCTCCACGTTGCATGTGGAGAGGATCTTCGACAACTCCGCCGGCAATCCAAGGCATCCACCCGGCCCGGAGCAAACGGTTTTCCTCGGTGATCGCACCGAAGACGAGATAGCCTTTGCCGTCATCGGCACCATGGCAGAGCAGAACAGTTTCGGCAAAGTGGAATGGCTCAGGTATCTCGACAAAGTTATCAAGGCAAGGACCTTCAGGCTCGCCTACGAGGCAATGGAGAAGGAGTCGTCGATTCGTTGGAGCGCCTCCGAGGCCTCGACGCAATCACACCAATGCAACACCCCGGCAACCCGCTGGATCATTCCCTGCGAATACCGAGAATGAAAACCCGTGAGCGAGAGACAACGCCGACAGCTACCGCCTGATGGACTTCCTGCATCTTGCCGATGCGATCGACCTGAGACTGCTCGCCGCGGTATCGCGGCCCTTGGTGGGGGCTGATTTCGAGTTCAGCCAGGACCAGTTTGTTGCCTGCATGGTGGCAGACTGGGATGGCAATGAGGTCATCATCACGCAGCCACTGGAAGCATCCCTGCCGGAATCCGTGTCTGCCGAAAAACTCACCGAACACAATGCTGCTGCCGACGTCACGCTGGCTGTCAAGCGGGCCGCGGAGGACAGCCATGACGCCGGCTATTGGCAGCAGGACTATGCCGCGTCGATTGCCACCACCCTGGTTACCACCTTTGACAAGGAGGTGTTGCACAGCAAGACGTGGGAAATCGATCGTGCCCAGATGACCTTTTGGAACCGACGGTATCAACAAGAGCCGCCAGCCATCCAGCCGACCTGCACGGTGCTAGGCCCGATCCAAGTGCCGATCGCCGGTCGCCTGTGGCGGGGTGAACTGATTTCGATTCCATACGCGTCGAGGAAATGTCCACGGGACTCTCCGCGGCCAGAGACGCCCTGATCTGGGTTCTCGATTATGTCAACCATCGCGAGGTGAAATTCGTGAGCTTGGGTGCCCTGATCCCTTCAATCGCGTGGCAGGGCCGACCGCTGAAGCAGCCCGGACCGACCATGGCAATCACCACCGACCATGGGTTCACGGCGGTGGCGATCACCCAGATGGTCGACGACATTGAGGAGGAAATCGGGGCTAGCGGTGTGGTTGCCGTGGACGATGCCCAACTAGAAAATATCGATCGATCCGTACTCGTGGCCAGACCGGATCTACGGGTCGTCAAGTGCCTGACCCGGATCCCGGAGCTTCACGGTCCCTTCGAGATGGGGCTGTTCACCCCGGTCAACCGCGATGACGAAGTCAACTTCACCTGCCTGCCCGAAATCATCCTGTCGGCCGCTGAGCAGCATCCAGCGTCATGCGTCGTTGGTGATCCCACTGATAAACAGCTTGACTACCTCGCAGAAGCCGCGCGGCGTCACGGTGTGAGACCTGCAGAGTTTTTCAGTTT
>Ga0114919_10002561_pt1 | contig 14716 bp, 17 predicted proteins | sample BlataG_FD_88682 | JGI IMG/M metagenome (GOLD analysis project Ga0114919, IMG submission 88682) | Deep subsurface microbial communities from Black Sea to uncover new lineages of life (NeLLi) - Black_00105 metaG | ecosystem: Environmental > Aquatic > Marine > Oceanic > Sediment | place: Atlantic... | reverse complement strand
GAGCTTCAGGCTCGCCATCATAAAGGACGGGACAGACGGCATCAACGAGGAGATCGGCGCCAACTTCCAGGTCGCCCTGGAGACCCTGGGAACATTCGCCACCATAGAGGAGGTGGAGTTCCCCGACCTCCCATACGAGGCCATAACACGGGTAATCCTGAGCGCCGAGGCTGCGAGCGCCCATGAGGAGTTCATAGAGAGCGGGAAGACGTCCGAACTGACCGCCCCCGAGGACCACTACGGAGCCTACCCGAGGATGGTGGTCCTGGCGAAGGACTACATCAGGGCCATGCGCCTGAGGACGAAGATGGCCAGGGCAGCGGACGAGGTCATGTCAGGGTTCGACGCCGTAGTGGCCCCCACGAGCCGAAGCGTGGCCTCGCCCATCGCTGAAGAGTTCCGCCGCACGTCCCCGGGGACCTCCAGGGACATCATGGGGGCGGTGGGCAACGGGGCCGGGCTCCCGTCGATCTCAGTGCCCAGCGGATTCACCGACGCAGGGCTCCCAACGGGCATCCAGTTCATGGGGAGAGCATACGCCGAGAACACCATCATCGCCATCGCAAAGGGATACCAGGAGAGGACAGACTGGCACAGACGCCACCCTGCGGACACCACACCGTAAAAAAGAAAAAAAGGGCTAGGCGAAGGGCTTACCGCCCTTACCCCAGCTGGCCTTAGGCACGTCGTGTATGATGACGGAGACGGCGTCGGGCTGACAGCCACAAGCCTCGCAGACGGCCTCCGTCACGAGCTTTATGGCCTTCGCCTTCGTCGCGTCGTCCCTGCCACTCCACCACTTAATCTCCACTAAAGGCATGGATTCACCAGATCACCCACCATGACCGGACGTATTAGAGGCTTCCGCCGAGGGGCGCCGCTCAGAAGCGGAGGCACAGCCGCCTCGACCCAACCGGTGTCTGGAAAACGCTTAAAACACATCTCATAGACCATAGGTAGATCGGAATGAAGTGCGACATCCTCGTCATCGGGGCTGGAGCCCTCGGCCTCAGCTCGGCATACCACCTGAAGAGGAGGAACCCCGAGAAGTCCGTGCTGGTCGTGGACAGGCACGGTGGACCCGGCCAGGGGAACAGCGCGAAGAGCGAGGGGGCCTTCAGGAACACGTTCACCTCCGAGACCAACTACCTGCTGGCGGACTCGACCATCGACTGGTTCACCCACATGCAGGAGGACCTGGGCCACGACATAAAGCTGGGCTTCCTTGGCTACCTCTGGCTCTTCAGCGAGGAACAGCACAGACGCGTTAAACCTGCTATACGCAAGATGATGGAACGCGGGGTGGAGCTGAGAGAGCTGAGTAAAGAAGAGCTGCAGAGCGCTATCCCAGACCTCGTCACGGACCTGGGAGACGACGAGGAGGTGGAGCTGATGGGACTCGAATCCGTGGAGACCGGGCTCTTCTGCCCAAAGTCAGGGAGCCTCGACGCCGACGCCCTGGTCCGGAGCTACGAGGAGGAGTTCCTGAAGCTGGGGGGCGAGGTGCAGTACGGCACCGAGGTCAATAGGCTCATCCTGAAGGGAGAGCCCGAGCTCGGCATCCCCGGGGAGCCCTTCGTCTGGCAGGAGGCGAGGATAACGGGGGCGGAGACCAGCAAGGGGGAGATAGAGGCGGAGACGACGGTCGTCGCGGCGGGGGTGTGGTCGGAGACGCTGCTGGACCCCATCGGCGTCGACGCCTTGATGAGGCCCAAGAAGCGTCAGCTGTTCGTGTTCAAGGACCCGAAGCTTGAGGGGTTGATGGACGTGAAGGGCCTCAACGAGGAGGGTGCCCTACCCCTCACCGTGACACCCAAGTCGGCGGTGTTCCTCAAGGCGGAGGTCACGGAGGGCAGCGTCTGGCTGGGCTGCGCCGACGACATCGGACGCCCCTTCGGCCTGGAGGACGACCCCCAGGCTGAGGAGGACTACTACACGGACAGCCTCTACCACGTCCTCGTCAAGTACTTCCCGTGCTTCGCCGACCTGCGCCCGGTGAACAGCTGGGCAGGCCAGTACGCAGTCAACAGCCTCGACGGCGCCCCTGTCGTCTCAGGTGAGCCGGGGATGATCTACGTGGGGGCAGCAAGCGGCAGCGGCATAATGAAGTGCGACGCCCTGGGGCAGATTGTCGCCGCGTTCCACGCGGGCGAGGAGGAGGCGGAGCTCTACGGAGGCCGAAAGTTCAGGGTCGCCGACCTCGGCGTCGCAGATCGCCGGGTGGAGAGGGAGACGTTCATCATCTAGGCTCTTCCCCGGCGGTTTCACTCTCCTGCTTCGGATTATCCGTCCTTTTCTTGTTGTTCATCAACTCTCTGATTTTCTTCCGTTCAGACCAGATCTTCTCAAGACACGCCTCTCTGACGAATGAGCTCTTGCTTGGCCAGTACCCTAGTTGTTTGATGAGACTATCAATGTCGTTGGCGATGCCGCGTGGTATCGAGACGGTGACATATTTTGTTTTTTCGCTCAAGTCATGCCCTTCTTGGACGGCCCAATCCGATTATTCCGGAGGAGGAATGTTATTAAAAAATGCTGATAACAATATGCAATGATCTATGGTGACATTTACAAGATACAGACTGCTTTTCTTGATCTCTAGAAATCATTGAGTATAGGAACGGAGGTTTCATATCCTCTGGATTGGGTCGTCCGAGGCAGAACACTCCGTTCCTACAATACTCCTTTTTTACATGCGCGCGCGGCATAACATAGATATAGGCTCCCTGTAAAACTAAATGTAGGAACTATCGGAGCGATGACAATGAGAGCATATGTCCTGATTAACACGGAGTTGGGCCAGGAGGCTCAGGTAGTATCGGAGCTGAGAGAGGTGGAGGGGATAACGGACATCTCCTCCCTGTACGGCATATACGACGTGATTGCACAGGTAGAGGCCGATTCCATGGAGAAGGTCAAGGAGATAGTGTTCAACAAGATCAGGCGTCTCGACAGCGTGAAGACCACCATCACCCTGATAACCTTTGGGGAAGGCTTCACCCGAGAGTAGAGCCATCTTTTCTCTAACCCATTTGTAAGCTTCTAGTAGGTAGGTTGTTACTCTCACTGGCTACTGTGTGTCACATCAGGCCGAAATATTTGAGGGCGATAGTTGTGTCTGGAAGCCAGGTAGCAGGAGTAGAAACCCCCTTCGATTCAAGCCCTGGCTTCCAAATTGTAAATGACTGATTTTCTGGGGTGTGGGTCATGGGTTCAGTCGAGGTCGTCCTCGATGGGGGTCATGGTGAACTTGACCTCGGATATTCCCCGGATGGCCTTCGTCTTCCGGATGAAGTCGAGGACGACCTCCAGGGGCCCCCGTATAATGAATACGTCTATGCAGTAAGTTCTCCCGAGGTGGAAGTGGGTGTTGCTGAATATGTTCTCGTCGAACTCGTGTCTGAGGGCCATGAGGTTCGCGCTGTGTTCGTGGCGCTCCCTGTCTGATTGTACGGTGACTGTCGCCATTACCTGTCCTTTCTCGAGCCTCTGGAGGGCGAACTGGGAGATGGCGTCCCGGATGGCGAGCCTGATGGCCTCTGAGCGGCTGGAGTAGCCGGACCTCTCTATGAAGTCGTCGAGCCGGTCCAGGAGCTCGGGGGTCATCGAGAGACTGATGACTGTCATATCGGTTATTAAGATCATGACGGTTTTTTATTAAATGTTATGAATAACCCTCCACTTTATAGCATCAGATTAATAAACCGCTCTCGGACCGTTCCGATGAGTGAGGTAGGGGAGTTCATAGATGGATCACAGCCACGACGACGACCACGGGCACGACCATGAGGGAGCTCATGTCCACGAGCACTCAGAGGGAGGCCTGATACCCCTCGCGGTGTCAGGCATCACACTTGCCATCGGCCTGGCCCTGAGATATCTATACGGGCCGTCTCTGCCCTCAGATCTCCTCCTCGTGGCGACCATGGTCCTGTCGGGGTACAAGATCGCTGAGATCGGCCTGAGAGGGCTGCTGAGGGCCCACATCAGCATCAACCTGTTGATCTCCATCGCCGCCGTCGGCGCCTTCGCCATCGGCCATCTGGAGGAGGGGGCGGCGGTCGTGTTCCTGTTCAATATCGCCGAGAGGCTGGAGGACTACGCCGCGGACAGGGCCAGGCACAGCATCGAGGCGCTCATGGAACTCAAGCCCGAGGTGGCGACGCTGAGGAGGAACGGGGGGGAGGCGGTCGTGCCCGTGGGGGAAGTCTGGCCCGGAGACATCTTCGTTCTCCGGCCCGGTGAACGCGTGCCCCTGGACGGGGTGGTGATCGAGGGGGCCTCCAGCGTCGACCAGGCCACCATCACCGGTGAGTCGGCCCCGGTCTCCAAGCAGGCGGGGGATGACGTCTACGCGGGCACCATGAACATCGATGGCTTCGTCGGCGTCCAGGTCACGAAGCTCGCGGAGGAGACCATGCTCGCGAGGATCCTTGAGATGGTCGAGGAGGCCGAGGAGAGCCGCTCCCCGACTGAGGCCTTCGTGGATAGGTTCGCCCGGATCTACACACCTGCAGTTATCCTTCTCGCCGTGCTGGTGGCCATTGTACCCCCGCTGCTCTTAGGTCAACCACTCCGGGTCTGGGTCTACAAGTCGCTGGTCATGCTCGTCGTCGCCTGCCCGTGTGCCCTGGCCATCTCCACTCCGGTCGCCATGGTCTCCGCCATCTCCAGCGCGAGCATGAATGGCGTGCTCGTTAAGGGCAGCACATTCATTGAGCAGATCAGCCGGACCAGAGCTTTCGCCTTCGATAAGACGGGCACATTCACTCGGGGAGAGCTCGGCGTGACCGATGTGGTCTCGTTTACCGTCCCTGAGAGGGAGGTTTTGAGGCTGGCTGTGGCGTTAGAGGCGAAGGCGGAGCACCCCATCGCGCGGGCGATCCTTGAGAGGGCGGAGGCCGAGGGCGTCGAGGTGGGGGAGACGACGGAGTTCAGGGCCTTCGTGGGGCGGGGAGTGGAGGCGTGCGTGGATGACACCACCTGCTGCATCGGGAACCTGCGTCTGTTCGAGGAGCTGGACATCCCCGTCGTGAACGGCGTTGTAGACGAGCTTGAGGGGCAGGGTAAGACGGTTGTACTCGTCTCTCAGGATAACTGCACCGTTGGAGCAATTGCAGTCATGGATCGGCTGCGTGCAGGGGCTGTGGAGGTGGTCTCCGAGCTACGGGGGATGGGGATCCACGTAGAGATGCTGACCGGCGATAATGAGGTCACTGCAAGGGCCATATCCGATAGGCTGGGCTTGGACGGCTACTCGGCTCATCTTCTTCCCGAGGAGAAGGTGGCGGCTATCGAGGGGCTCCGTGAACGGTTTGGGGCTGTGGCTATGGTCGGTGACGGGGTTAATGATGCTCCCGCTTTGGCGGCTGCGGATGTAGGGATTGCAATGGGAGCCATCGGGAGCGATGTGGCATTGGAGACGGCGGACGTGGCGCTGATGGAGGATGAGCTGGGGAGGATCGTCTACCTGGTGAGGCTGAGCGGGGCGACCATGGGTAGGATCAGGGAGAACATCGCTGCATCCATCCTAGTTAAGCTGGGGGTGGCTGCGTTGGCTTTCTTCGGGCTTGCGAGCCTTTGGATGGCTGTGGCTGTGGGGGATATGGGGTTGAGCCTTGGGGTGATCCTGAACTCGCTTAGGCTGGGGGGCATCCAGGCTCGGACCTATGGCGTGGATGAGGGCGCTTGATTTAGGTTTAATATTATATAGCTCGGTGTTTCTAGTTTTAACCATGATTCCTGAGACTTTTACCATTGTTTTAGCCACTTTCATTGTGAGCCTCTTCTCACTGAGCGGCATCTTCGCGATGTCGCTTAATGAGGAGCGCCTCCACTCCATACTGTTCTTCCTGCTGGCGTTCTCCGCTGGTTCAATCTTCGGTGCGGCTATGTTCGATCTTCTCCCCGAGGCTGTGGAGCTGGTGGATGGGCACGTGGTGTATCTCTACATCGCGTTCGGGTATCTGGCGTTCTACTTCCTTGAGAGGTTCATCTACTGGTACCACGGTCACGGGCATCACGAGGACATGGAGGAGCTCGAAGTGGAGGAGACGAGGGGCTTCGCGTACCTGAACCTGCTGGGCGACGGCATCCATAATTTCATAGACGGGATGGTCATCGCGGCGAGTTACACCGTGAGCCTTCAGGTTGGGTTGGTGGCCACCATCGCGGTGATCTTCCATGAGCTCCCCCAGGAGATGGGGGACTACGGGATCCTGATGTACGCTGGTTTCGATAGGGTCAGGGCCCTCACGCTGAACTTCGTGATCGCTCTCTCTGTGGTTGGGGGTGGGGTCTTCGCCACCTTCTTCCTTGATACCGTGGAGACGTTGAGCGGCCTCTTGATCTCGTTCTCTGCCGGTGCATTCCTGTATCTTGCCGCGTCCGAACTCGTGCCCGAGCTTCAGCATGAGAGGGATTTCAAGAGGTCGTTGATCCAGTTCGCTGTGTTCATCCTGGGGATGGCGTTGATCTACTCCCTTGGGCTGGTCTTCCCCCACGAGTAATCGTACATCTTGCATGGCTTACCTAGGACTGCAGTTTTGTAGCATTAGGAGAACGGTTGTGTGCTATCTCAGATCTGGAGGGGTTCACGCTTTGAGGGTGTACTCCCTCCTTCCGCTCATGTATTATATAATAGATGAATGCATCATTCCCCGTGAAGCACGGCCTTAAGGTCATCATTATCAACGTGATCTCGTTTGTGATCTACTTCGGAGTTTCAACGCTCCTGGGAGCCTATACCACGATGGGGGGTGTTCCAGCTTCGGTCGTTGGGTTCGTGGCCGCAATCGTCGTCCACGAGATCCTCCTGATTATGAATAGACCTCCACCAGAGATTGAACCGGCGGCCTCGGACCTAGATGAAAGTACCGATGAGGGCTCAAGCTAGCTGAACTTTATACCTCATTTTTCTCCCGTTGTCACATATTCGATTATATGGGCAGCAGACATATCCCCAAGTCCAAGCGTCTCAGCCGTGGCGCCCTCCCCCCAGTAGTCCGTCCCTATCACAAGCTGAGCCAGGCACACCATTGTGTCAATGGCTGGCGTGGGGACCCCCAGCTGGTCCCCCATGGTGGAGATGAAGACGAACCCGTACATGAGGTCCTCGCCGAAGGCCGTCCTGGCGGCGAAGTCGTCTAGGCTCAGCCCCGGCCTCCACGACCTGTGGGAGGCAAAGGTGCTGTAGACCTCGTACATCGTCTCGCCCTCGACGCCGTACTGTCCGTACTCCATCTTCAGGACCTCGGGCTTGGGGAGGAGTTCGAGGCCCAGGGCCTTCCCCACGGCCATCCTCTCCTTGTCGACGGCGTCCATGACGGCTGCCACCTTGGGGGTCATCAGCGTCCCGTAGAACTCCAGGTCCCCGCCTGTCGTCTCCCAGAGCCCCGTGTTCAGGAGGGCCGGCGGGACGTGGACCTGCAGGTTCGGGTTCGTGAGGCTCGTGTCCAAGACGTTCCTCGCCGCCTCGCAGTTGGGGAAGAACTCCTTGACGACCTTCATCATCGCGGAGGTATCAGTGCTCGGCATCGCCGCTGCCCAGAGGTGGGCCTTGACTCCGAAGACGTGCATGACGCCCGGCTCGACGGGCTTCACGAAGTAGGGGAGGATCGCTCCCTCCCCCAGGATGGTCCCCGCGGGGGCCGTATCCTTGAACGCCTCGTAGGTCCTCAGCGCGGAGAGGTAGGAAGACCAGTTGAGCAGCACCTGACCGGGCTCCAGGTGTCTCGCAGCCTCTCCTATGAACCTCTCAGCGCCATACGCCCTGATTGTGGTGAACACGGCGTCAGCCCCGTCCACCGCCTCGGCCATGTCAGTCGTGATCACATCAGGCTCGACGCGACCCTCAAGATACCCTGTCGCCTCGACGCTCCCCCGCTCCTCCACCGCCCTCAGGTTCCGATCGTACTCCGGGAAGTCGAACAGGTTCACCTTGAACCCCTTGAGGCCCAGGTCCACGGCCATGGTCATCCCCCCAGACCCGCAGCCTAGCACAGCAGCCCGTTTCACGCTCACACCACATTCCTCCTTGACACAGGGGTAAAAAGGTAGTATCGGTCTTAATAGATCTATCATATTGGAGCTAGAAGGGAAGCATCCGAATACGATATGTTTTAATAAGGTTTTTATGCTTTACATTGACCTACAGAGTCGGGAGATTTCCGCGTGTCCAGGGAATTCAACTATATAGTCAGGCTCCACGGGTCAAACCTAGATGGAACCAAGCTCCTCCCCTACGCCCTATGCGACCTCAAAGGAGTAGGGATCAGGGTATCCAGGACCATGATCAAGAAGCTAGGCCTCGACCCCAGCCTCAGACTTGGAACTCTATCCGAGACCGACGTGAGGCGACTCGAGCAGATACTCGACAATCCAGCCTCGGGGGGGATACCCAACTGGATGCTCAACAGGAGGAAGGACCTCGACACAGGGAAGGACGTCCACCTCCTGGGCTCGGACCTAACCCTCAGGGTCAGGGATGACATCGACCTCATGAAGGAGACGAGGAGCTGGAAGGGAAACCGCCACGCACGGGGGCTCAAGGTCAGGGGACAGAGGACCAAGACCACGGCCCGCAAGGGACGAAGCGTCGGCGTGAGCAGGAGCAGGGTACAGCAGCAGCGGCAGCAGTAGGTGATATGAGATGGGAGACCCGAAGAAGAAACATAAGCTCTACAACACTCCTAAGCGCCCCTACGACATAACTAGGCTCGAGGAGGAGCTCAAGCTAATTGGCGCCTACGGGCTCCGCAACAAGCGGGAGCTGTGGCGCAGCCGCACCAAGCTCAGCACCCTGAGGCGCAGGGCGAGGGAGATGCTCTCCAAGGACCCCGTTGAGAGGGCCGACGCGGAGAGCGCGATGATAAGCAAGCTCCATAGCCAGGGCCTTGTACCCGAGAGGGGTACCCTGGAAGACATCTTGGAGCTTGCGGTCCAGGACCTCATGGAGAGACGGCTCCAGACAGTCATCTTCCGCCGAGGATTGGCCAGTTCCCTCTTCCAGTCCAGGCAGCTCATCGTCCACGGCCACGTCGCCGTCGATGGCAGGAAGATGAAGGCCCCAGGACACACGTTAACTATCCACGAAGAGGAGAAGCTGGACTACGCCGAGTCCAGCCCATACCACGCGAAGGAGCACCCGCTGAGGCAGGAGCTGGCCATCGCGGGCGCAACGGGAGATGAGTAATTTGAGTGAAAGTGAGCGTTGGGCGGTCATCCACATCTACAGCAGCTTCAACAACACGATCATCCACATGACCGACCTCACGGGAGCCGAGACCATCGCCTTCGCATCCGGAGGAGGATTCGTCAAGGCCGACAGGCTCAAGCCCTCCCCCTACGCAGCGATGAAGGCGGCCCAACACGTCGCCGACGTGGCGAGGGATAGGGGCATCAACGCCATCCACATCAAGGTGCGAGCTCCTGGAGGCTCAGGCTCCAAGACACCGGGGCCCGGGGCACAGGCAGCCATCAGGGCCCTCGCAAGGAGCAACTTCAGGATCGGCAGGATCGAGGAGACCACGCCGGTCCCCCACGACGGGACACGGAAGCCCGGAGGGAGAAGGGGCCGCAGACCTTAGAACCTTGTAGGGATGACATTGAAGGTAGAGATTCTCAGCCTCACGGAAGACACAGTCAGATTCATCCTTGAGGACGTCGACGTCGCCTTCGCGAACGCCTTCAGGCGCACGATGATCGCCGACGTCCCGTGCTTCACAATAGACGACCTCTTCGTCTTCGACAACTCGTCTGTGGTCGCTGATGAGTTCATGGCCCACAGGATAGGGCTCATCCCCCTCAAGACCGACCTAGACAGCTACGTCCTCCCCAAGAACTGCGAGTGCGAAAGCGAACTCGGCTGCGGCCTCTGCAGAGTCGTACTGACATTGGACGTAGAGACTGAAGACGAGATCAGGACGGTCACCTCAGGGGATCTCGTATCCGAGGACCCGAAGGTCATCCCCGTGAGCCCCGATATCCCGATAACAAAGCTGGCCCCAGGACAAGCAGTCAGGCTCGAGGCCTACGCCCGCCTGGGAACAGGCAAGACCCACGCGAAATGGCAGCCCGTCTCAGCAGCCATATACCAGCACATAGGCGAAATAGAGATCGACGAGAAGACATGCACGGCCTGCGCGAAATGCGTGGAGGCCTGCCCGACGAAAGTCCTCGAGATCGAGGGAGGGAAGCTGCGCGTGGCAGACATAAACGCGTGCATCCTCTGCGGGGACTGCGTCAATGCTTGCCCGGTGGACCCCGCCGCCCTGACCCAGGGAATGAAGGACAAGACGTTCCTGTTCACCGTGGAGTCGACGGGAGGCCTGCCCCCCGAGAGGATAGTCATCGAGGCCGGGAGGATCCTCACCGAGAAGCTCACCGAGCTGGCGGGGAAGATCGAGAGGGGCGAGACCTCCGAGGAAATAGTCGAGATGGACATGGGGATGCAGAAGGCGCGAGGGCTCTACAGCGTAGGCTCAGCGGATCCCGATGAGGAAGAGGAGGAACCAGAGGAATGATGAACCCACAGCTCAAGGAGACGATAAAGGCACTCAAGGCCGCATCGAGAAAGAGCGGTCAGAACATCTGGGCCGCCCTGGCGGAGGGGCTGGACAAGCCCAAGAGGAGAAGGGCATCCGTGAACCTAAGCAGGATCAACAGGCACACCCAGCTAGGGGACATCGTCGCCGTCCCGGGGAAGGTCCTCGCATCGGGCGCACTCGACCACCCGGTCACCGTCGCCGCACACTCCTTCTCAGACGGCGCCAGGAAGAAGATAACCCAGATCGAGGGACGCGCTGTCTCGCTGACCGGCCTACTTGAGGAGCAGGTCGAGCCCTCGAAGATAAAGATCCTAAAATAAGTCCTTATCTCTCATCTTACACTTCTCCATCGGGCGCGCGGTGGGACTTAACGAGCAGGAAGGATCCCCCCGGGCTTCAGGTATTGCGCGGTGATGCTCCCCACCCGTCGATGTCTTGGAGCCAGCAGAGGACGCCGATGCTGGTGAAGACGATGTCGTAACGCCCCTCGTGGACCTGGGGGAGGTCGTAGACGTTGCTGCAGACGAACTCGGCGTCCGCCCCGACCTTCTTTGCTATCTCAGTGGCGAGTTCGATGGCGGTCTCGCTGAAGTCCACCTCCGTCGCCCTCGCCCCGAGGCGGGCCCAGCCGATGGTGTCCAGCCCGAAGTGGCACTGGAGGTGGAGGAGGCTCTTCCCCGCGACGTCGCCGAGGAATCTCCAGCTCCGCCTGGTGCAGGCTGTTCATGCCCACCATGAAGCCCTCGAGGTCGTACTCCTCAGACTTCGCGTGGATCTCCACAAGCTCGTTCCATCGTGCCTTGTTGGCCTCGTAGTAAGCCGCGAAGGTTATCCCGCTTTAACACGCGTATACATTGAAAAACACTGCGCCTGCGAGGCTACCAATGGATCTTTTTTATGGTATATCGAATCAGATTAAGGGACCCCAGTTGAGCAAGAACTTCGATGTCGTGATAGTGGGAGCCGGAATAAGCGGTCTATTGTCGGCGCTGGCTCTATCGAAAGAAGGGAAAAACGTTGTGTTAATTGAGAAAGACAACTACGTTGGAGGCGTCTGCAGAACTTATGACGTTGATGGCTACAGAGTTGATACGGGGCCCCATATCATCACTCGCCTGGACTCGGGGCCCCTGAAGATTCTCATGGACAGATATTTCGACGTTGTACCGAAGTTTGTGCCGATCGGCAAGTACTACGTGCGAATGAATGGGAAGGTCAAGCCGTTTCCCTGGAGCATCAGGGAATGGATGACGTTCGATCTCCTTCCCATCGAGGACAGATCGCTCATGATGAAGACGGCCTTTGACCTCATGTACATGCTCAGCGCGGGGAGGGACCTGTCAGAGGTGACGATTGACGAGGTCATTCCCAGCAACCTCTCGAAGACGACCATCGCCTTCCTAGACTACCTGTCCTACTTCATGCTAGGGACATCTACAGCGAATGCTCCCGTGGCGAGGTTCCTCGACCGAAAGGAGTACAAACTGGACAGGGCCAACGAGAAGAGCTCGATCTCGATACCGTACGTCGGTAGACTGTACAACCTGCTGATAGGGGGCAGGCCCAACGATCAGATGTATCCCCGAGGCGGGATCCAGAGGATAGTCGATTCCATCATCGTCTCACTCCCTAAAAACGTGGAGGTCAAGTTGAGCGAAGAGGTGGTGTCCATCGACGTTGAGGGCGTGCGGGATGGGGGGCAAAAAGCCCAGGAGGTAGAGAGGGTGACGACGGACAGGGACGAGTACGAATGCAGCACCTTGATCTACTCTGGTTCCCCGCATGACCTGCCCGGGTTAACGGGGGGCAACTTGCCCGTCGACTACGTTGAGAACCTGAGGAACGTCGAACAGGTAGATTCGCTGACGGTGTGGCTTGGTCTCGATGGCGAGACCTTCACCCAACCAGGATCGGAGATGTGGGTCTCGACGGATCCTTCATACCATCACACATGGCTGATCCCGACCTCGAACTACGACCCCCATCTAGCCCCGAAGGGCAAGCAGCTCGTGGGCTTCGCCTTCATAGTCCCCAAGGACGTTGATCCTGAGGAGATGAGGAGGAGAGCTATGAACACCATCTTCACGACGATGCCCGAGCTGGAGGGGAGGGTTGAGATGGTGCACTACCAGGAGCTTGTGCCCGAGAAGGCCTGCTGGAGCATAAACTCCGGATTCGGGGACGTGGAGACGCCTGTAGACAACCTGTACTGCGTAGGGAGCAGTACGATTAAACGAAGCATGGGGTTGACTAGGTCCGCGTACTCAGTTCTAAGAATGTTAGATCTCATGAAACTCGATGGAAATCAAAAATGATCTCTCGAGAATCGGCTGAACATTATTAAAAACCCTGCGGGAGAAACATGTTACCCATAAATCCATAATTTTATCTAAACTTCACCACAATACGTCGCGGTGAAATACGCTGATCCTTCACTTCTTCGACGACATGGAGTGGGATTACGCCCCGAGGGGATACTACCTCAGAGATGTGAAGTAAAAGACCCTGTACATCGACAAGGAGACCGCTGCGACGTAGGCGAACTCGTGGACGGCGTAGACCTCGACGTCCTTCAGAAGCCTCACGTGGAGCTCCCCGCCGCCGTTGACGTAGCCGTCCATCCCAGAGTAGACCACCCTCAGGAGCTCCATCATCTCCCTATAGAAGGTTGCCTCGGAGGCCCAGACCTTCACGTCGACAAACGGCATCGAGTCCGACCGCAGGTCTCCGACGATCCTGTCGTAGTTCGCCTCCAGAGCGTCGATGGTGGGCCTGAGGTTGAAGGTGAGAAGCCCCTGCGCCGACAGCTCCCGGCTTGATAAGGGGGCCCCGGAGTTCCTCTTCAGCCACATTCTCCCCTGTTCCCAAGATACCAACTATGATCGGACGAAGGCAGGCTTCCACAGGAACGAGTACTCGAAGCTCGACTTTTCCACCGGCGGCGTCTCGGGTAAGGGGCGTGACAAGCTGATTGACATAGGGGAGCTGGAGAGGCACTTCGAGGAGGGCTGGTTGTTCGTCTCCCGGGTAGGAGACGGTAAGGCCAGGATTCGAAGAGGCGTACAACGCCCTGGGTGAATCCTTAACGTTGTACGCGCGCGATGTCATGATAAAAGAAGTAGCAGCGCTTCCCCCACATTTCTAGGAATCGTATTTACTCTCCTTTTTCAGTGACAGGTGGATCTAGACACATACCCTGATGAAGATCGTCATTTCCATTCATCCAGGTCTTGGGCGTAATAGGTCTGAACCACCCGAGGACGAGGCCGAATGAGCGTGGCCATCAGCACCCCCATGACGAACCCCCCGACATGGGCCCAGAATGCGACCCCGGTGTCCCAAGGTGAGAGGGCCATCATGAACTGGTAGATGAACCAGACGCCGATCATCGTGTACGCCCGGACCTTGATGACCCGCACGAAGAAGCCCAGACCGACGAGGGTCCTGATCCTACGCTTGGGGTAGAAGACGAAATATGCGCCCAGGACCCCCGCGATGGCGCCTGAGGCCCCCACAGCGGGTTGAGCGGAATCCGTTGCGGTGAGGAGCCAGACAGCTGAGGCCGTGATCCCGCAGACGATGTAGAACCCGAGGTACGAGAGGCGCCCCAGAAACATGGAGTTGCTCCGGCACGTGATGTGGTCCTCAATGTTGTCCCCGAAGATCCAGAGGAAGAGCATGTTCCCAAGTAGGTGGGACCAGCCACCGTGCAGGAATATGTTGGTGATGAAAGAGTAGAGACCCCTCCCCCCTAGGACCCTCACGGGTATGATGCCGTACTGGAGAAGAGTGTAAATGAAGAAAGACGCCCCGGACGAGGACTGCCAGAGGAAGACAGCGATGCACGAGGCGATTAAGGCCCAAGTGACTATCGGCCTCAGCCTGGTCGGATTCTCGTCGCCCAATGGGAGCATGTCACCATTTACTCACATTGGGTGTGAGATTAAGCTTGTTAGGCAGCGTGGAAAATAGGGTGACGTCCTGGAAAAACAGGGATTAATGTGATCTGGAGCGGTGTTTCCTACTGTCCGCTGTCTTTACGCCTCATCATCGGGAAAAGGATCGTCTCCTTGATACTCGTGTTATCCGTCAGCAGCATCACGAGCCTATCAATGCCTACGCCCAGACCTCCCGTGGGAGGCATCCCGTATCGCAGGGCCTCCAGGAAG
>Ga0114919_10002560_pt1 | contig 14716 bp, 23 predicted proteins | sample BlataG_FD_88682 | JGI IMG/M metagenome (GOLD analysis project Ga0114919, IMG submission 88682) | Deep subsurface microbial communities from Black Sea to uncover new lineages of life (NeLLi) - Black_00105 metaG | ecosystem: Environmental > Aquatic > Marine > Oceanic > Sediment | place: Atlantic... | reverse complement strand
TCAAAAATAGTAGTCGTATTATTAGAGTCTTTTACTTTACTATCTAATTCAGTTATTAAGTCTTTCATTATCTATTTATTTTATTGGTTAATAATCGCACTAAGCATAGCCACTTTCATTAGGTGCAATGCTACAAATCAGCATCTGCAATACTATTTTGCAATTCATTATGTTCATCAATTCTTCTTTGTTCTATCTTAGAAATAAGTTCTAACATAGCATTTAATCCGTCAATGAACCCGATACATTCATCTTGATTGTGCTTTTCTTTGATGTATTTATCTACTAAAGCCTCTTGTTGTTCTTTTGTAATTAACATTTTTATATAGTTTTAATTGTTACAAAACGAAAACAACCCCCTACTTCATACCAGCCGACCAAGGAAGGAAATTGAAGCAAGGGGCCATTTTATATTTTTACCCTTGTAGTTTATGTAAGCCTTGGCCGGCGATTGTTATTGCAATAATAGACAAATATTTTTAATTCAAACCTGTTTTTAATATTTTTTTTACATTTGTAATAACCAAACACCATAATGTGACTAGAGATTCTATTATTTCGGAAATCACATCTGATAGTTCGTACCTCGAATATTGCCTACACATCTACAAGGGGAGAGACATTCACAAAGACCTTTACCAGTTTATTATTTTAACACTCTTAGAAATGCCTGAGAGTAAATTGATTGATCTATCCAAAGATAAAGGACGGTTGAATGGGTATATTAAAAGGATGATCTTTTTTAATGCCACATCTAAAACCGCGCCATTTTATAGACAATACAGGGATAGAGATTACATTGAATACACCTCAGAGTTTGTGGATATTATTGATGATGACCCAAATCAAAAACACGCCATAGATTTAATAGGTGACATATTAAAAGATAAATCTAATGGTATGGGTGAATATGGTGTTGATCTTTTAAAAGAATATGCAGAGGCAGGAAGCTACAGAAAGCTAGAAAAGAAAATCGGAATAAATTACTGCTCTATTAGATACATTGTAAAAGACTTAATAAACCAAATACATGAAGATTTTAATAATAACTACGGTTAATATCACAGGGCTTAATTACCATCGTCAATTATTACCTCATAAACACCTTATGGATAATTATAAGGACTACGAGGTAATTAAAGCTTATTCAATGGATAGCCTAACAGATGAAATGTTAGAGGCAATTGATGTGGTTACGTTTCTAAGGGTGGTTGATACAAACGGAAGGTCAAAAGAAATGATTGACAGAGCGAAGTCGTTCGGATGTACAACAATACTAGACATTGATGACTATTGGAAATTAAATAGTAATCATGAGCAAAAGTCTAACTACCAGCAAATTAATTACGAATCACACGCTATTGAATCCGTAACCAATGTTGACTACGTAACTACAACTACTGAGCATTTTGCGGATAAGCTAAGAGAGTACAATAAAAATGTATTGGTATTCCCAAATAGCATAGACCCAACAGAGGAGCAATATAAACCCAATCTAATAGAATCTGACAGGGTTCGGATAGGTTGGATAGGAGGGGTATTTCATTCTGAGGATTTAAAAATGGTTCATTCGGGCTTTCAAGAGGTTTGGAAAGGGGTTAAAAATGACAAGTTTCAATTATGCTTAGGAGGGTGGAATTATCCAAACAAATTGCAATACGTTACAGACAGATTAAAAGATTCACCTTTTGACCAGCATACTAGGTTAATGTTTACCCAGTTTAAGAAAAACCTAGAGTTAGGGATTGATGTGCCCGATCATTTAATATTTAACCCTTATTATAATAATCAACCACCATACGATTTAATTGAGGGGTATTTTACCGACTTCCTTAAATATCCAAAAGATGATGATTATCAAAAATATTTGCGTAAAAAGACAGCAGAAGGCAATGAAGTCGCTAATGAAAAGCCATATAAAAGGCTATTAGCAAAGGAGCCGCAAGATTACGCTACACTATACAATGAAATAGATGTTGCTTTAGTTCCTCTAAAAGAGAATAATTTCAATAGTTTTAAATCTCAAATTAAGATAATTGAGGCGGGATGGTTTAAAAAGGCTGCAATAGTTTCAAGTGTGATGCCTTATCTAATAGATTGTAATAGGAATAATTCGATTTTGATTAGCCCAACAAAAAGGAACGAGGGGTGGGGTACGGCAATGAAGTCATTAATTCTAAACAAGGATAGGCGCGAAGATTTAGCCGAAGAACTACACGAAACGGTTAAAGAGAAGTATATGATGGATATTGTAAACAAATCTAGGAACGAGTTTTATCAAACTATAAAGAAATGATTTCCTTTTTGCAAAACTTAACTTTAAGTGTGTTTGCTCTCGTTTTATCATTTATAGTGAGTGTTTTTTATTTTATTACCCTTCATGATTTTAGTTTTGTTTGGGATGAGTATTGTAAATATTTGAAAAAGATATGGGAACGATAGGAATTGGCGTTACAACTTACCGTAGGCCGGAAATGCTTAATAAGTGCTTAGAGTATATTAAAAAGTATTCCAAGGCGGGTTATAAATTACACATAGCAGATGATACATTTGATCGTCGTGGTGTAGCTTATAGGAAAAACGAATGTTTAAGAGCATTAAAAGATTGCGATTATATTTTTCTCTTCGATGATGACTGCTACCCTATTAATGAAGGTTGGGAGGATTTATTTATTAAATCTGGTGAACATCATTTACTATTCCTTCACCCGTCACATCAGCGAACTATAGTAAGAGGAGGAATAGAACATTATAATAATTGTGGAGGTGTTTTTATGTTCCTAACACAGCAAGCGGTTAACCTTGTTGGGGCTTTTAATGAAATGTATGAGCTTTGGGGTCTAGAACATGCCGACTATTCGCAGCGTATCCATTATTCAGGAATAACACCAGCACCTTATATGCACTTAAAAAAGACTGATAAATACCTTTATTCAGAAGATTATAGCAACCCAAAACATAAGTCATCAATAAATAATTCAGAAAAAAACAGATTGTTTAAATTAAATTTTCCTAAATTCGTAAACAGATCACAGACAGTAAAGATACCTTTATGACCGACCAAAGGATTTTATTTAAGTTTGCGACACGATCTAGGCCGACCCTATTCAAACGAGCTATGGAAAGTATCATAAGTAATTGCGAGAGCGATAACTATGTTATTTTGGTGTCTATTGATAAAGATGACAAATCAATGGATGTAGAGTTTGATTATGAGAACACGATGATCGTTTGCAAAAGTTCAGAAAGCAAGATTCACGCAATTAATCGAGATTTTGAATTTGTATCAGATTGGGATATTCTTGTGAATATGTCTGACGATATGGTTTTTACTAAGAAGGGTTTTGATAATATTATAAGGCAAGAGTTTTGGGCAACAGTTAAAACCATGAATTTAGATTGGTGCCTACACTTCCCTGACGGAAACCGAAAAGACCTGATTACTATGGCTGTTATGGGGCGCGAGTATTACGACAGGTTTGGATATGTGTACCACCCAGACTATAAGAGCCTCTATTGTGACGATGAAATGACAGCCGTTGCAAAGCAGTTATGCAAATACAAATATGTAGATGAACAGATAGTTCAACACCTTCATCCGGCATACGGAAAAGCCAAGTTCGATAAACAATACCAGCATACAGAATCGTTTAATATTGTGGATAGGCAAACATTTGAAAGGCGCAAGGCTAATAATTTTGATTTATGAAGCTATCTATTCTCATATTAACCCTAAAAAACAGAAAGAAGCACCTTTCTAATTTGTTTCGTATTATAACAAAGCAAATAGTTGAGGGTGTTGAGGTGTTAACAGAAACGGATAACGGTGAAACCCCGATAGGGTTAAAGCGCAATAATATACTTAAAAGGTCTAAGGGTGAGTATGTTGTATTTATTGACGATGATGATGAGGTAAGTGATGATTACATTCAAAAGATATTAAAGGCAATTAAAACAAATCCAGACTGTTGTAGTTTAACAGGTGAGATAACGATTGATAATGGAGAGCCGGAAATATTTGAACACTCTATTAAATACAGCGAATGGAAAACTGTGGAGGGTCAGGTTCCTAAGTATGAGCGTTACCCTAACCACTTAAATGTTATTAAAAGGGATATTGCAATTAAATATGATTTTATTCCAGTTAATCACGGTGAGGATCTTGACTGGTCTACAAGGATATTCAGAACAGGAGATTTAAAAACAGAGGCCACAATTGAGGGGGTTATTTATAAATACAAATTTATATCTAGGAAATGAATGTAATATCTTTTTCACTATTCGGATTCAACAAGGACAGGCAAAAGGATTGCTTTGACTTCCACAGTTATTTGAGGGGGTTAATGATTAATTTGAGGCTGGCTAGGTTGCTTTTTCCTGATTGGAGGGTTCGATTGCATATTGACCAAGTGAGTTATGATGCCTTTGAGCGATTATTTGAATTGCTATCAGGTGATGAGTGGAGCAATATAATTGACATTGTAATTTGTGATGAGGCTCCATTAACTAAGTCTATGTTGTGGAGATTAAAGCCAGCATTCGATCCTAATGTAGAGCGTTTTATTTGTAGGGACTTAGATAGTCCTTTAACTTATAGGGATGCTCAGGCTGTACAAGATTGGATAGAAAGCGGAAAGGCTGCCCATGCAATTACTGATAGTGTTAGCCACAATATTAATATGTTGGGCGGCATGGTTGGGTTTACCAAATACTTTATGGATAAGGTTGGAGTAAGGGATTGGGATAGCCTAGTAAATCAAATGGGAGGGTATGACCGAAAGGGAGCAGATCAGGATTTGTTAAACACTTTCGTTTATCCACACTTTGCTGTAAAAGGTACAGACTCAATTAAACAGCATTATGTTTTAGGTATGCCTAATTCATTCTTAGATGGTTGGACAAATGAAATACCTGATGTAGAGGTTCCTGGTGTACATCACTACCACAAACAAAGTGACGATATTTGTGGGCATATAGGTGCGGCGGGCTATTACGAGCCACCATTATTCAAATACTTAAATAAGTACTGGGATAGTTTTGATGACATTTCTAGTATTGAAAAGCATTACCCTAAAAACCTTTTCTTTTGGAATTTCCGAGAGGATTTAATTCAAACCGTATGACCGCGAAAGATTTTGATAAAATAGAGCCTTGCTTTAAGGTGATAAACGATAAGATTCCTTGGGGGCCGTGGATTTATGATGTGTTAAATTTTTCACTACCCAAATATCATAGGCTTATTAATTCTCATAACGTATTATTATCTGGTGGTAGCTGGAAGATTGCAGGTATTTCTAAAACGAGTAATATTGATTCTGTATATAATGAATTGGTAGGCGTTAAGAGTAAAATTTTCAAATTTTTAGATAGTGTTGAAAACCCGTATATGTATTTGCTATCCCCTATTTATGAGTATGGGTCTGGATATGATTATAAAAACAGTATAGGTGGAACATCTGGGTATAAAAAAAACAGGTATTCTGGTTTAGTTAATTTGGATTTATCAATAGAATATGCAAAACAAAGGCTATTAAAGACATGATAATATTTGGAGAAAAAGGGTTTATTGGTTCACACTTAGCAAATGAAAAACTACCAGATAATTGCATGGCTTATTTATTTGGCCGTAGTGATGGGGGTAAACCTGTTGAGTTGTATAGGCAAATAGAAACGCTTCACAATTCAAAGCTGGAAAGTTACCAACATAAAATAGTTTACGCTAGTTCTATTTATTTAGGGCGTGTAATTAATCCTTATACATTAACAAAGGGTTATACTGAATATTATTTTAATGATAAGAAAGCTACGGGATTGAGGTTTTGTGGTATTTACGGGAACGGAGGAAAGGGTATAATTAATAAACTTGTCGATGCTGCTAGGACTGGTAAGATGATTATAATTAATGATCCGTTTGTTCAGCGTGAGTTTATGCACGTAGAGGACGCTTGCCGATGGATAATAAAAGCTGTAAATAGTGATAAGAAGATAATACAGGCTGGATCGGGACAGCGCACCAATATACATAACTTGGTAGAATTAATCGAGGAGGTAAGCGGTAAGAAGATAAATGTGGATTACGTTAAAACAAAAGAGGAGCCGAAGCAAATATTTTGCTCTGAATCAATTGAAAACCCAATAACACTAAAAGAAGGAATAGAAAGACTATGGAAAGAATTGTAGTAATAAGCACAAACCATAACCCTGATTACTTTTTCTATGTACCTATAACAACATGGGCATGGCAAAAACTAGGATGGAAAGTAGCATTGTTTTACACGCATGACTTTGATTTAAAGCTACTGGATTGGGAGTGTAAGCCCGATTACCTGTGTAAGATTCCACAAATAGATGACGTAAGGACAGGAACATTGGCGCAAGTGTCGCGCCATTTCTCCTCTAACATGCTTCCAAGGGATGCTTACATTCTTTTGTCCGACATTGATATGATTCCATTAAGTGATTACATTCAACCAGAATATGATAAAAAGACTATTTGGGGGTGGGACTTAACGGGTTACGGGTTTGTGCCTGTGTCGTATATTGGAATGATGGGCCAAGAGTGGATGGATTTAATGGGCTGTACCTTCAATATGAAAAAGGATATGGAGGACGCAATGAAGTTAAACGGTAGAGCTTATAAAGAAAAATGGGAGGACTACTGGGATGCTGACTGGGAGATATTAACCCAAAAGGTAAACCCTCGAAAGGATGAGTTTGTTTCAATTGATAGGGGGTTCGCTCATTTGGCTAAAGATGCAACAGCAAGAGGTAGGGCAGATAGATACAATATAGAGGCTACAATGAATCAAGAGCCTTTAATTGATTGCCATGCTGAAAATAACAACCCGTCACACCCTGTTAAGTTTGAACCACTATTAAGAGTATTAGAAAAAGCCTTTGGGGAATACCCTGAATGGTTAAAAGGATATGCGGAAACACATCATACACTATACGGACAATAAAAACAGGAAATTATGAAAAAAGCAAACGGATTAGTAGGTTTAATTCTTTATCTAGTATTAATTTTAGCGCCCATATTTGGCTGGGGTAGGTGTATTTATAAGTCAATTAATTGTAATTGGTCACCAATAGGTAAGGCTGAGATAATATACACTGCAGGCGTTTTTACTGGTACGGGAGCGATTATTGGGTATTTTAATATAGACGACAAATAATGATAATACACCACCATCTAGGACTAGGAGACCACTTTATTTGTTATGGGCTTGTGAGGCACTTTTCGGAAAGTGAAGATGTCACATTGGTTTGTAAAAAGACTAATCATGAAACGGTTGTTGATATGTATAAACATCATTGTATTGAAATTATTTGTGTTGATGATGACAGTGGGGCGAATGAAATATTTAAAGGCTCCAGAAGGAAAATATTAAAAATAGGCTTCACCTCAGAATGTGAAACAGAGGAAGAGTTTGGCCGTGAGTTTTACAGACAGGCTGGGCTACCATACGAAACTAGATGGAAGTACGAGCTACCTAAACCTAATAAAGTTATCCAGCCTGTTATTAAGAATCAGGTAATAATTGCAGATTCAGCAGACTACCCAATATTTATAGGAGCAAGCTCATTTACGAGACTTATAGACGTTGGATCAATGCTACAATGGAAGGAGGTGTTAGAGAATGCATCCGAAATTCACTGTATAGAATCATCTGTAAAACAGTACATTGAGTTTTTAAATCCAAAAGGTAAGTTATTTTTACATAAATTTAAAGGTAAATCGTGGAGGGTAGTCCCTTCTAAACATAACTGGACAATAATAGAAAATTAAACCATGGCAAAAAGAGGACGTAAATCAAACGCTGAGAAAGCTAGAATAGCAGCAGAGAAAGCAGTTAAAACAGGAACAGTTATACCTAAAGAGGAGACAGAGGTAAAGCAGGAAACAATAAAAGGCCCAACCGAAAACCTAAAAGATCAATTCTTTAAAGATGGTATTAGCGGATGGAATAACCACCTACCTCTTTTATGGATTGCGCTAGAAGCAACAGGTGAAGGTGATGTTGTTGAGCTTGGATGTGGTGACGGTTCAACTAATCAATTGGATTTATACTGTAAAGCTAAAGGCCGTAAACTATACTCATTTGAAATGCTTCCTGAATGGCTAGAGAGATTCAAGCCACTAGAAAGCGACTACCACAAGTTAGAGGCTATACAAAACAAGAACTGGACAGGCGTTCATGTTAGACATGCAAACGCAACAGTAGTGTTAATAGATCATAATCCAGGTGAAGATCGCGGTGATAGGCTAAGGCAATTTGAAGATAATCAAGGTATTGTTGTATGCCACGATTCAGAGCCTAGACCATGCGGCGGTAATTACGGTTGGGATTTCAGTACATGGAAGTATGTAATTCATGTAGCTGTACCAATGAACGGCGAAACTAATGGAACGTGGGCAACAGCGGTATCTAATACAATTGACATTACTAAGTTTAAGGGGCAAGTGTTTGGAAACTACACTGTAAGCTAATGATAAACAAAGAGCAGTACGAGATGTTAACCCCGTACAGAAAACACTTGGATGTATTTAGAAGGACTGGGGGGGAGTATACTGGTAGTCATGAGGTGTTTAATATACACAAGAGTATAACAGGTAGGCAAACAAACACCAGCTGTCCGGGATGCAGAGCTGCAACATTATTAGAGTTAAACATGATGATCGCAAAGTATGAAGGAAGTATGTAGGGTTTGTTTCCTAATAGATGGAGACAAAAGAAAAAAGGAAGGAAAGTTTTGCAAGGCTTGTGATGCTTTCATATGTACCAAATGTGAACCAGACATAATTAGGAGGGGAGTAGCAATGTTAAAAGATAAATGGAGATGAAAAAGCTATTATTAATTATACTAACATTATCAATTCTGAGTTGTAAGAAAGAACCTCTACCAACACCTGAACCTCAGCAACAAGATACATCCAGAGTGGTGAAGGATTACAATTTCTACATAACGTCAAACAAAAAGGTTCTACTATACATTAACGGAGTAAACGAGTTTCCTGTTAAATCTGAATACAACCTACAATCAGGTGACAGTATTAGGCTACACGCTGAAAGCTATGGATCAAGGCTAGACATAGATGTTTACCTTAACCATATTAGAGTAGATAACGCCCATTGTGAAAACTGTAAACTAGACTATATAAAACTATTGGACTAATGAAACCTAAGATAATTAGGCTAACATATTTCATATTTAAAGGTAAACCATGCAGCAAAATAGTATACATAACAGAGAACGAAAAGGATCAATTTGCATCAACAAACATCTACGACGCTAAAGTGTACAAAGATGAAGACCTAGATATTAAACAATTATGTGAGGGAAAATGCAACATTTCAGGAGATTATAAGTATCTTAAAGAATCAATCGAACTAGAATATAAAACCAATGGCTAAAGAAGGAAGAGACGAAAAAGGAAGGTTTGTAGCCGGAAACCTATTTCAGAGGTATGTTGAAAACTGGAACGGAGGTAGACCACCTAAATACGAAACACCGAAAGATTTAGCTAATGAAATAGCAGAGTACCTTAAATATGAGGACAAGCTTAAAAGGCCAGACCAATATTCTAAAGCAGGAAAAGGGGTATACACACTTAGTGGTTGTGCCCTTTATCTTGGATTCTCTTCAAGGGATGCACTACAAGAGTACGAAAAGAAAGATCCGTTATTTTCCGACATTGTAGGGGCTTTCAGGCTGTTTATGTCACACTGGAACGAACAAAAGATGTATTGGGGAGGCACTTTCCCGGCTGCTCAGTTCTGGTTGAAGAACTTTGGCGGCTATACAGATGAGGTAACACAGAACCAGATCCAAACAATTAACGAGGTTAATATAAACGAAAAACAAAGGGATGACGTTTAACGAGTTGATGAGTGAGCCTGTAACATGGGGGGATGTTTTAGTGGGGGGTGTTGCCTCCGTTGTTTCAGTTATATTATCTACAGGATGTTTAATATTATGGAATGCTTATAAGAAGTATAAAAGCGACATAAAATAGGTTTTGTTTTCCCCATGGAGCAACCGCACTCTTATATTGATAATCAGGTAGTTGAGAAATGACCCTAAACTTTGATACAACACCAGTATTCACAAGGAATTATGCCTCCGAAAAGAAGATTAAGGTTAACCGTGGAGGAACGCGAAGCAGTAAAACAAGGTCTATTGCTCAACTTAGCCTTTTATGGCTTCTCACTGGAAACGTTGGTAGGGATAGAAACATACCAAAAGGCGTATGGTCAACCGTACGTAAATACTCTACCACTCTTGATTCAACTGTCATAAGGGATTTTGAGGAGGAGATTGAAAAGCAACAGGTTTGGAGTTTCATTGAGCGTAACAAAACAAAGCGAACCTACAAACACGGTGATAGGCTTGTTGAGTTCTTTGGTGCGGATGATGACCAGAAGCTAAGAGGATCGAAAAGGGTTATACTCTACTGCAACGAAGCTAACGAACTAGCATTTAATAAGCAATTCTTTCAGTTACTCATACGTACAGAGCATGATGTTTTTATTGACTTCAACCCAGATGATGAGAATATCTGGATTAACACCGAGCTAGAACAAAAGAGGCAGCACGACAAAGGGGACGTTGATGTAATAGTTTCCACCTACAAGGATAACACATTTCTGCCCCAATCACTCATAGAAGAAATAGAATACCTAGAGCGTAATGATCCGGAGTTTTGGAAAATATACGGCCTTGGTGAATATGGCAAAGTGTTCGGATTGATCTTTGAGAACTTTGAAATTGTCAAGGAGATGCCGGAGGGGTCTAAGTTTATTGCCTATGGTATGGATTTTGGGTTTACCAACGATCCTACTGCTGTATTAGAGGTAAGGGAGCAAGACGGTGAACTATTTATCAATCAGCTCATCTATCAAACAGGGTTGACCAATCAGGATATTGCTAAAAGGCTAAGGGAGTTAGAGGTAACACCCCAACAGGAAATAGTAGCGGATAGTGCGGAACCTAAGTCAATCCATGAAATATACACCGAAAGGTTTAATGTAAAGCCAGCCGCAAAGGGCAAGGATAGCATAAAGAACTCTATAGATATTCTAAAGAGGTACAAATTAAACATAACCGCTAATAGTAGTGACCTATTAAAAGAGATTAGGACTTATAAGTGGGCCATGGATAAGGAGGGCAAGAGTATTAACTCCCCTGTAGACTTTAATAACCATGCTATTGATGCATTAAGATATGTGGCCTTAAACAAGTTAAAGCGTAGCAATTCTGGGGTTTATGGAATTGTGTAAATCAATTAAACAAAAACCAACTTTTTTATACTTATAGATATGACAATCAACGCACCGACTTCGTGGAAAGATGTTACAGTAAAACAGTATCAGGAGCTTAAGGAGGTTCCTAGTCTGGGGTTTGATCCTTTGGATGCCCAGTTAAGGATATTGCAAATACTTACAGGGGTTTCAGATGAGGTTTATTTAAATATGCCTATGCCAGTAGTGGTTAAACTGATAAAGAAGGTTGATTTTATCAATGAATTGCCAAAGAATCTAATACGTAAGCATACGATCAAGATAAAAGGCAGAAGGTTTAGGGTTAATTACTTAGTACAGACTTTAAACGCAGGTGAGTATATTGATTTAATGAATCTAACCAAGGACGGAAAGGCGGATGATAATATTGTAAAGATATTGGCGATATGTTTAAAGCCTGTTAATTGGATGGGTGGCCATAAAAAGGGGTGCTATAAAAAGAGTAAGGATGGGTTTTTAATCCAAACGGATGAATCTAGGAGGTGGACAGAGAAAAATATCCCAGAAGGCTTAACCATGGATATTGTAATTCCGTTGAGTGGTTTTTTTTTGAAAACTTGGCAGGGCTTAATAAGCGGTATGCAGGACTTTTTGAGCAAGAAGGCGAAGATAGCAATGGAGACAGCGGAGAAAGAGTTAAGCCTGCAAATGGATTTGCCGAAACATACGGTTGGCACGCAACCTTAGACGCTTTAAGTAATGGCCGTAGGGAGATATGGGATTACTTTATTGATATGAATGTTATTCCGTTTTTAAATTCGGTAGCGTATTATAAGGCTAAACAGGATTACGAGAAGTTTATAATAGAACAAAATAGGAGGAAATTTGCCACTAGATAGATCAGCAGTAGAATTTATAAATAAAGACTTCACACCTACAACGGTTCCTGAGGTTCTTGCTGTTTATCAAGATGAGATAATAAACGCACTAAAGACAAACCTAGAGGAAGCGCATAGGGTTTCAACGGGGACGTTAACCCAATCTATTAGGGTTGATGTAGAGCAGGATGAAGATGTTGTTTCGTTTACCTTGTTCATGGAGGACTATTGGAGGTTTGTAGATGAGGGTAGAGCTAAAGGAGGAAAGCAGCCGCCAATTGATGCAATGCTAGACTTTATTAAGTTTAGGGGTATTGTGCCAAAGCAGCCAAGGCGTAAATCGTTGAAGCCTAAAAAGAAGTCATTAAGCATGGATAAGCGGAGAAAGTCGCTAGCGTTTGCAATGGCTAAATCTATAAAAGAAAAAGGAATAAAGCCTACAAACTTCTTTAGTGATGTGGTGAATGATAACCTTAAAAAGAGATTAACAAACGATATATCAAAAGCTTTAGCCAAAGATATTAGAATTGAATTTCAATTGACAAACGAAGCATTAAATGGCTAATATAACAATACAGCAAAGCCCAGAGGCAATAACGCCAGCATACGAAGATATGGTCTACGTGGTGTCGGGGTTAAATTCTTCACAGGCTAATTTTAAGTTTATTGCTGACATACTAGTAAATGGGGAGACAACTAGGATCGCGGTGTTTCCTGATTCGGTTTATAATGTTGGGGTGTTTAATATTTCAAAGATCGTGTCTACTTATTTAGGGTCAGACATTTCTACTGATTCGTTTGGGTTTCAGGAATGCCCTAATAGTATTATTGATTATACGGTACAATTTGGGGAGGAGTACGGGGTTAGTTCTTCGGGGACTACGGTTTATCCAAATCAGGTTAGCTCGTCACTTGCTGCCTATAATGGGAATGTTGATTTCCTTCCTTTTCAATCGTATGATTACACGACTAAGGTAATGGCAGATGGTAGTAGCGCAAACTATTTGACTAACGCACCAAGTTCAGGAGTTATTAGGAGTAGTGAAAATGCGTGGCTGCATGGAATGACAGAATCGAGTGGTGCGGTGTATCATGCTAAAGTGGTGACTTATGATAGTGCTGGATCAATATTACAAACAGTTAAGATCAATAACCCTTTCCAAGCAATACCAAGCACAAATAGTAAAAATATTCGTTTAGGGTCAGGACCTAGCAACCTTAACTCAATACCTACAAGTGCTATTACTGATGGAGGGGCGCAACCAATTATAACCGCTTCTGTTGTTAAGTATGATGTTACTTTTCAAACGTATGATGAAACGGCGGTATCAAATACATTCACCTACCTAGTAGATGATGAGTGTACAAAGAATACTGTTTACCGTTTGCACTTTCTAAATAAGGATGGTGGTTATGATTCTGTTAGTTTTATAAGGGCCAGCAATAAGAGTCAAACAACAGAAAAAAGGCAATTCAAGAAAGCTACAGGAGGGTTGACCAGCTCTACGGCTTATGGATATTCAACAAAGGATAGGCAGGCTTCTAATTATTATAGCAAATCCACTGAATCTATTCAAATTAGGAGTAACTGGATAAGCGAGGGTACAAGTACATGGCTATCTGAATTAATTGATAGCCCAGAGGTTTGGGTTGAGGACGAAACTTATGGGCTTGTTGCTGTTAATATTATAGATCGCGCTTATAGTTACAAGACAGCGGCGGCGAATAAGTTGTTTGATTTGACTATTTCGTTCAGGTATTCATACGACAAATTTAGACAAAGCCTGTGACAACATTAGAGTTAGTTAGTAGTGGAGTAGTTGATTTACAGGATAACATACCAATATCCTTAAATTATTCTATTGCCGATATTCGGGAGCCTCAAAAAAGGTCTGCCCCATTCTCTAAAACAATAAAGCTTCCGGGTACAGATAATAACAATGACTTGTTTAAGCATATTTATGAGATAAACAGTTATAGTAGTTTTAATCCAAAGGTTAAGGCTAAGGTTGTTATTTCAGAGGATGGTATTCCTGTGTTGGTTGGTAATATGCAACTAAAGAGTGTATCTATTACTGATGGAAATATTGAGTATAGTGTTGTTGTAGTTGGTGAGAGTGGAGGGTTCTTTCAAGCTATTGAGGGGCAAGAGTTGACCGACCTAGACTTTACCGAGTTTGACCATACATTAGAGTATGATAATTTACTTGACACATGGTTGTCGTCTGTTTATGGTGCAGGTTATGTTTACCCATTGTTTGATGACGGAAAGAATAACGGCCTTTCTTGGCCTATAACATCCTTCGCTCCTGCTATTTATGTTAAGGAGTATGTTGATAAAATATTTTCTGCTGCTGGTTGGACTTACACAAGTACGTTTATTGACTCAGATTATTTCAAAAGATTAATAATACCATATTCGGGGGGTAAGGCTAAGTTGGACGATGCGGCAATGCTTGATCGTACCTTCGAGGTTACTAATAGTGCTGATATTACTTGGACGTTTAAAAGTGGCAATCAAATAGTATTTGATACAGAGACAAGTGATCCGGGCAATGATATTACTGGGGGCGTGTTTACTGTTCCTGCTACTGG
>Ga0114919_10002559_pt1 | contig 14718 bp, 13 predicted proteins | sample BlataG_FD_88682 | JGI IMG/M metagenome (GOLD analysis project Ga0114919, IMG submission 88682) | Deep subsurface microbial communities from Black Sea to uncover new lineages of life (NeLLi) - Black_00105 metaG | ecosystem: Environmental > Aquatic > Marine > Oceanic > Sediment | place: Atlantic... | reverse complement strand
CCAACTCCTGGCTGTTGGGGGACATTAAAACTAATGAGATTGCACGCCTTGAGCTTGGCTTAAAGCATCACAGTTTAGAGAAAAAGACAACCGGATACATTTCAGGCTCAAATGTTACGGATAATATAGAAATTTTGAGAGAGGAGACCACTGCTTCTTATGATGATATAAGAAATGGTCGTGTAGCTCGCAGGGAACGCTGGAAACAGCTTATGAAAGAACACTATGGAAAAATCGATATTGAAATTGCCAAACGAATGCTGGCTGACCATTATGATATGTATTTGGAAAAAGAAAATCCATGTTCCAGAACAATATGCGGCCACGCTGAATTGGATGATGGAAGTATTCCGGGAAGTTGGGGTGCTTATCTTCCAGGAGGAGCCCTTGATGGAAAAGTGGTTGACTCTAATTTAGCAAAGAATTGGCGGTTTTGGGCAAAATGGGGAAGCTCCTGCGACATTGGTTTCGATGCTAAGCAGTTTTTAGAAAAACACACCCAGTATGACTGGCTTAAAGGATATTTAAAAGATTTACCTGCCGAGCCCTGGACCATTTTTCCTCTTAAGGAAAAGGAATAATTTTGCGTTGGGGACGAATTTATAACTTGAGTCTTGCCTCCTGAGTCTGGTCAAAATTACTCTTGAGTCTTTTCTCTTGAGTCTGTAGTCTGTTTCGCTATGGACGACATCCAGCGAAAATTAGCATTGATTGACCAGCAATTAACCGGCAGAAATCTTCATAAGCGAATCATAAGCACCTGCCCACTTGTCTTTGTCGCTGTGGGCCTTATAGCAGGGATTCTGATACAACATACATTGGATTTATCAATCTGGTTTTGGTTGATATCCATAGGGGTTTGCATAGCTGCAACGACTCTTTTGTATGTCGTATATCGTATGTCGTCTTTTGGCTGAGAAGAACAACTCACGTACATATTAGCCTATACGGCTTTGGCTTGCTTTGTTTGTTTAGGGTCGATTCGGTTGAAAAGTTTTCATCAGACGAAGGCGAATGACATCCGCGTTCTTGTTGGAGATGAGTCGAAGCTGGCGACCATTCGCGGCCTGATTATAACTGAGCCGTACATTAACAAAAACCGAAACTGGGAATTCGCCAGATTCAAGTTCACCGACCCGGCCAGCAGTTTCTACCTCAAAGTCAGAGAAGTAAAAGCTATTCCCGGCTGGGCAAAGGCAGCCGGTACCGTTCGCGTTCAGGTTGATGGGCCGGTGCTGGATTTGAAAGATGGTGACAACATACAGGCATACTGCCGGCTGGACAGATTCAGCCCCCCCACTAACCCCGGCCAGTTTGATACGGCAAAGTACCTGGCGAGGAAAAATGTCTTTATCGCAACATCTGTAACATCACGGGACGGCATTAAATTATTAGAAAGCCCTCGCGGAGGTATTTTTACAAAAGTTAAAAGAAAGATAAGGCAAACAGCCACACAGGCACTGTTGGGCAATCTGTCGCTGGAAGACAGAAGCCGGGGCTTACTGGAGGCATTGCTGTTGGGCTATAGAGGCAATATCGACAGCAGCACTTACAGGGCATTTCGCAAAACCGGCCTGCTGCACTTTATCAGCCTTTCTGGACTACATGTCGGCATTTTGGTTTGGATTATCTGGCGGTTATGCCAAGCGGCGGGTTTGATGAAACCTGCCCGAGCGACTATTTGTATAATTGCGATAGGTATCTTTTTGATGACTGTCCCGCCGAGAGCACCGATACAGCGCGCAGCTATTATATGTTTTGTTTTCTGCGTATCATCTTTCTTTCGTCGGCACTCGAATCGTCTAAACACACTTTCGTTAGCAGCAATAATTCTTCTACTCATAAGGCCAACGGCTTTATTTGAGGCTGGCTGGCAATTGTCTTTTTCAACAGTCCTGGGAATCTTGTTTTTCACACGCTGGATTGGAAACTTTTTGCATGAAAAAACAGGCAATCGGTTCTGGAACATCGCATCTGGAGATGTCAAATTCCTGACGCACATAACGAAAAGACTGGGCAAAGGGGTCATGACAATATTCTCGATAGGCCTTGCGGCTTGGTTGGGTGGTGCCGGCATTGCGTTGTATCACTTTCATACGATTACTCCCCTTACGGCTTTGTGGACAGTGTTTGCTTTTCCATTGGTACTTGGGATTTTGACCGTTGGGTTTTTGAAAATAATTCTGTCTTTCCTGTTACCAACTGTAGCATTAGGATTGGGCATAATCGTGGACTTCCTATCTATCTCCATGATTTGGATTGTAGAGCATATCGCATCTTGGGACATATCAGAGATACTTATAGGTAAAGTACCGGGAGTAGTGATTATCTGCTATTATGGTTTTGTTCTTTTTGCCACCTTTGTTTATTTCTGGGGTGCTTTAATGAAACGTCCCTTATTAAAAAAGGCGATCTACACGGTGATCGTTTTAGTAATGATTGCTTTCCTATGTGCTACGAAATGGCAAAGGACACATCGGGACAATTTAGTCATCACCTGTCTTGACGTCGGCCACGGCCAGGCAATATTGGCTCAGCTTCCGGGCAAAGCCAACATTTTGTTTGACGCAGGCTCGCTGCACAAAAGCGACATCGGCGGACGAATTATTGCACCGTTTTTAGATTATATCGGAATAAATAAAATCGACGCCATTATCATAAGCCATAACGATATAGACCATATAAATGGAATACCCCGGATTGCCGAACACTGTGAAGTCGGCGGGCTTTATGCCAATGATGCTTTTTTTGATAAAGCGGACGGATGGGGCACGGCAAAATTTCTCAACGAATGTCTGAGCGAAAAGGGCCTCAAAATACAACGCCTGGACGAAGATTTGAATTTGAGCAGCAGTGCTAATATAAAAATACTCTGGCCCGGAAAAGAGGTATGTAAAAATGAAGATTTAGGCGACAACGACAAATCATTAGTCGCATTGCTCGAATTTGCCGGCACCAAGCTACTTTTATGCTCCGACATCGAAAAATTCGCACAAAAAGAGCTGCTCCGTCTGTATCCTGACCTAAAAGCCGACATCGTAGTTGTTCCTCATCACGGCTCGGTCAATACGTTAGAGGCAAATTTTTTGGGAAAACTCGATGCGGATATTTTGATATACAGTTGCAACCGAAACCAATACGAAAGAAAACAACAGATGATTAAAGGAAAAACCGGCGCCAGGTCGTTCTATACACCTAAACACGGTGCCGTTTCTGTCTGTATCAGCAGTGACGGTATAACGGAGACTAAAACATTTGTCCCGTAGTTAGCTGTTGGTCTCGCTGAGTTTACAAACCCAAATGAGAATCATACGTTGTCTATCTGAGGTATTGTGCAAAAATTGTTTTTACGCAATACGCAATAAGGAACGTCACCTCAAATGCACCACGATTTCGACTCTCCGGTTTTTCGCTTTGCCGCTGGCCGTCGAATTGGAAGCGATAGGCTGGCTTTCTCCACAGCCTACAGCTTGAATCTTTTCCTCGGGGATTCCGCGTTTGACGAAGTATCTAAGAACGGAAAGAGAACGTTGAGCGGAAAGTTCCCAGTTGTCTTTCCATTTTGATTTCTTGATTGGGTCCGTGTCGGTATGGCCTACAACATTTACTTGTCTGCCGGGATATTTATTCCGCAATACCGAACGAATATGGTCAAGCTCGGTACTGGTTGTTCTCTTTAACGTGGCCTTTCCCGAATCAAACAATATCGCGTTCGGAAGCGTTACTGTAATCGTTCCGGCGGATGGGTCGAAGGCAACATCGTAGCCCTCTCCAAAACCGGTTACGTCGGCCGGGGTTTTACTGCTTTCTTCGATCTGCCTTTGGAGCTCTTCGATTGTCATCTGGTCTTGCGATATCCGGTCGGCAAGCTGACCCTTTTCTGACCTTTCGCGGTCGAGCAGACCCTTTACATTCTCATGCTCTACGCTTAGAGCTTGATATCTTTTCTCCCAGTTGATACAGCCAGGTAAAAGAGCAAACACTACAAGACAAATCAGCAAAGCGATTGTTTTTTTGTTGGTAGCCCGCATTTGATATCTCCTTATAATTTTGAAATTTAGACCTTCTGTTTCAGCGATAAAACACAAAGCTCAGATAATCACGAATCCAATCATGTAGAATCATAACAACAAATATACCCAAAGACAAGAACGGACCGTAGGGAATTTGTCGAATTTTTTTAAAAAACATTTGAAAACCCGCCCATCCCAGGCCAAAAAATGGTGCCACAAAAAATGCCACGAAAACGTAAAGCGGCCCTATTACCGCCCCTGCAGCGCCCATTAGATGCACATCACCGAGACCCATTGCTTCTTTTCCGAAGGCCAAGGTACCAAAAATCCTGATGCCCCAGACAATACCGCAGCCCACGAAATAACCCCATACACTGCCCAGAAGTCCCGCAACGACAGGATGTTGCGAGAAATCCTCCCACCAGGCCCCTACCGGTGTAACTTCCCTGACAATCCAGAGCAACGCCACCGAGCAGACGATTATAGGCAGCAAGAAGATGATTTCTCTGCACGCCTCCAGACGATGGTTAAACTCGTTAGAAGTCCAGTCCGGTTCCGTAGCAGTGGCCTCTGACGACTTACTTCTAACAGGGTCAAACTTTTGCTCACTTGGGTTTTCTACTTTCTGTCCTTTGTCCTCTGTCGTCTGTCCTCCGTCCTCCGATTCGTAACTTCTTTTAATCAAACCACTTGCCAGCAGCACGAGGGATATAACCAGCCCTGCCGTTGCCCCGACGGCCAGCGCACCGGTATGTGCCGAGGCACTCGGCAAAAGTGAATACGCACGAATCAGAGCAGGGTCAATTACATAAACGCCGACCGCCGAGCCAATGAATCCTGCTGCGGTAACAAACCAGCAAATTGACAGTGGAATAATCCAGTACTCCAAGTCAATTGCTGAGGCGGCAATGAAAGCTCCCAACATAATGATGTGAAGAAGATAGATAAACCAGCCTCCGCCCACAAATGACCTGAGGCCGTCTCGCAAATTGACCTGAAAATATAAAATGAATAGGCCTAAGAAAATTAGGCCGGTCAGCAGTTCGATAACAAAATAACGCGGCGATATCGATGCCTTACAATACCGACACTTCCGGCCCAAAAGCAGCCAGGAAACCAACGGTATATTGTCGTAAAAACGAATGTGCTTACCACACGCCGGACAAGCTGAAGGAGGAGTTACCAAAGACTTATCGCGAGGTAAGCGATAGATGACAACGTTCAGAAAGCTGCCTATGCAACAGCCGAACGCAAAGATAAAGACAAACCAAATCCAATCAGGTACTGTCACAATATCTCCTATTCTAAAGTGCCTAAAGTGACAGCGAAGCTGTCATTCTGAGCAAAGCGAAGAATCTCTTTTTCGTTGGCAAGATCCTTCGGCTGCGACTCAGAGCTTGCCCTGAGATTGCCGAAGGGATGACACGTAAGTGTCACTTTAGCTCACTTTATACTTTTTTTTTCTTGTTGACCACTGCGGCCACTTTCGCAGGCAAACCGAACAAACGTATAAAACCTGTTGCGTCGGTTGGGTCGTATTCGGCGCCCATCTTAAAGCTTGCTAAGTCGGTCCGATACAAACTGTTCGGGCTTTTAATACCGGCCGGTGTGCACCGTCCTTTGAACAATTTCAATTTAACTTCACCGGTAACATTCCGCTGCGTAACATTGACAAACGCATCAAGGGCCTCACGCAACTGGGAAAACCAAAGACCGTAATAAACCAGTTCGGAATATTTTAGAGCAACCTGTTGTTTGTAATGCATTGTTTCTCTGTCAAGTGTCAGACTCTCAAGAGCATTATGGGCCGTTACGAGAATTGTACCGCCCGGCGTCTCATAAACGCCCCGCGACTTTATACCAACCAGCCGATTTTCAACAAGGTCCACCTGCCCGATACCATGTTTGCCGCCGAGCTTATTCAACGCTTCAATAAACCTCACACCGCTTGTTAACTTGCCGTTAAGCTTTACCGGAATTCCTTCAAGAAAACCTATCGTTACATAGTCCGGCTTATCTGGCGTTTTCGATACCGGCTTGGAGATAACAAACAAATCATCCTTCGGCTCGTTGGCCGGGTCTTCCAGGTCCGCCCCCTCGTGGCTGATGTGCCAAAGGTTCCGGTCGCAGGAGTAGATTTTTTTCTTTGTTTGCTCGATGGGGATTTTGTGTTTTTTGGCGTAATCAACCGCCGCCTCGCGAGAAGTTAGTTTAAACTTAGGGTCTTTCCAGGGAGCGACAATTTTCAGCGAAGGGTCCAGTGCCATATAGGTAACTTCGAATCGCACCTGGTCGTTGCCCTTGCCTGTTGCCCCGTGGGCTACCGCCGTCGCGCCTTCAGCGTGCGCAACTTCGACCTGATGCTTGGCAATCAAAGGCCGGGCGACACTCGTCCCCAAAAGATACTCTTTTTCATAGACCGCACCTGCTTTGAGCATAGGCCAGAGATAATCTTCGACAAACTCTTTGCGCAGGTCTTTGACTACACACTTGACCGCCCCGCTCGCCAGTGCCTTACGTTTAATGCCGGCCAATTCATCGCCCTGCCCTAATTCAGCCGCGAACGCTATTACCTCATACCCGTAAGTTTCCTTCAGCCACGGCAGAATCACACTCGTATCCAACCCCCCGCTATATGCCAATACTACCTTTTCAGCTTTACTTTTACCCTTTGCCATTCAGTTTGTCCTTATTGAGCTTTGTGTTATTAAAGGAAACCAGTGTGGCACCCTCAAACTTGTTTGGGGGTGCTGAAAATGATTCCCTTGTGCTTTTCGTCTCCACTATAATTTCATTTTATTTCAGACACCAATAATTAAGGTCAAGGTAAAAAATCTATATTCAGCGTCCAATTTATTGAGGGTAATTAAGCATTTACGCGGCGATAATAACGCCTTCACGCCGGGCAATTTCGAGAATTGGACGGCCCTGGTCAGTTTCCCACTCCTGTTCCCCGCAGGGAATAGGCTCGATACGATTGTCCGCTGAAATAGTCGCTTGCCAGAGCTTCTCAATGAGTGCTATGTCGCGTACCCCGTCGAATTCCGGAGCAATCACAACCAAATCAATATCGCTGTACTCGTCGGTTTGTCCTTGCGCATAGGAGCCAAACAAAACAGCCCTGCGGGCGTGAATGCCCAGAACCGGCAGCGAAGCCAGATAACGCTTTACTGATTCTATAACTGCGTCTTCAACCATATTAACCAAATAATACCAGCAACCACCACCACAGAGCAACAATTAAATTGAGTTAAGGCTATATCGCGCAGGACAAAGCCCGCCTTGTACGACCGAGCTTATGGCGATTTCTAATACCCCGACTTTTTACCTGTCATATTCTCTACTTCAACTCTTATGATTACCGTGTTCTTAATGGCTTCTACCGAATATTCAAAAGAACCATCAGAATAATTCCGCATGATAATATCGAATGCCTTACGTTTTGATTCAATATCTTCTATGAATGCAGCCTTGCCGAATCCGATAACGCTTTGATATTTAATACTGCATTTGCATGCTTCCTTCGCCTTGATAAGCTCATAGTCTATATCGACCTCGAAACAAATATTATTGTTCTTTCTGAGTATATCTAACTTTTTACCTTCACTGGCGCAATGAAAATACAATGTTTTATCTTTATAACCAAAGCAAAGGGGGACTACGTAAGGCCTTCCGTTATCGCATAAACCCAATCGGCATACGCTTGCCTTGCGGATGATGTTTTCTATAGCGACAATATCTCTTATTTCTTTATCTTTTCGCCGCATCTAATTCCCCTTCTCAGTGAAGTGTAACAGAACCTCGCCAAATGCGCTTTTTCGTTTTTTCTTTGCGATTTCTACATCATCAATGGTTGAGTTTATAGCAAATGGTTTCTCGCATAAGCTCTGCGTCGCCGTCGGTGTTGGTAAAGAGCCTGAATTGAGCCATACCTTGATTGACAAACATTGAAATACCATCAATTGTTTTTGCCCTTTTCTTCTTTGCTTCTTTTAGCAGTAAGGTCTTGGCAGGATTATAAACCGTATCAAAAACGGCCATACCTTTTTTCAGGTATTCTTGAGGTACAGGTGTCGCATCGACGTTCGGATACATCCCGATACTCGTGCAGTTTATCAGTAATTTCGCATCAATATTATTTAAATCGTCCAGTGGCGCAAAATCACAATCAAACTCAGCCGCAAGTTTTTCCCCCCTCGTGACAGTACGATTGTAAATTTTGACCTTGGCCCCTGCATCAGCCAAACCGGCCACTATTGCCCTTGCAACACCGCCCGCTCCGATAAGCGCAACCGTCATATCTTTCAAATCGACCCTGCTGATACCTAACGTCGAGGTAATTGCATCCAGAGCCGCGGAATAATCGGTATTGTAAGCACTGACTTTACCACCTCTGCTGATAACAAGGGTATTGACCGCCCCTATCTTTTCAGCCAACGGTTCGATAAAGCCCTGATTTGCACGGGCGAAATCCAGCGCATTTTGCTTATGCGGGATTGTCACGCTAAAGCCGCCGAAGTTAAGCCACTTTCTAAAAAGCGCTTTATGCAAAAACGAATCGAATTCATGCTGCCCCCCTTCCACCAATAACGGCAGATATAATTTGTTCAAACGCTTCTCGGCAAAGCAGGCATTATGAATCGCAGGACTTAGCGAATGCCCAACCGGCTCAGCTATCACGCCGAAAAGCTCGGTATCGGATTTTATATCATCGTAGCCGTATAAACTCTTAAACTGCTCAATCATCAACTGGCCCGGTGCTGTCGCGCTTTGGTCATCTATGCTTGCGAAAGTCACGAAGCCGCCCAGCTTTTTCGTTATAATTCTGCTGATAAGCCCCGCCTCGCCCATACAGAACACAATTCGTTCGCCGCTGGTTTGATGCAGCAAATCGAATGCCTCAAAGCAATCGTTAATGTGATTCGCGTTATAGACAAGCTTCGGTATCGCCTCGGGACATACGGCTAAGATGTCACGATATAGCTTGCCGATATTGGCGAATCTTGTTTCAAAATTATGGACCGACAGAATCAGCCTGCCCTTTGAGCTTTGCGACAGCGCCAGTCTTATTTTTTCCTGAATCTCAATGGAGAGGTAGTTGTCATATTCAAAGTCAATAAATTCCGCGCCTGCTCTTAGCGCGCTTGTGAGCACATCAATTCGCAACTGTTGCGGATAATCCATCACCCCCCCCTGCCGCTTGTCACGACAGGTTACAATTATTGGCAGTTGCTTATCACCGGCATTTTTTACATAGGCAATCAAATTTTTGACCATCTCGACACTGAGGTTTTCGAGATAATCTGTCCGCAATTCGAGCATCTCCGCACCGGCACCCAGGGCCGCTGTGACTTGCTGCCTGACCGTATCTAAATCCTTCGCTGCTATGGGAACGGCTAATTTCGTCTCCATAATCAAAACATATAGCAGCGAAAAACCCCAAAAGCAAGTGTAAAAACACAAGTATCGCACACCTCAGCAGAAATTGAATGGAACGTTGCTTAAAGTGTTGCGTCCCTGACGTAAATAGGTTATATTGCCCACCTTGCATATTTGATAGAATCTCAGGTTGCACACTCAACCTGATTTTGGTGTCCTTGATGTGAAATTAAAAATAACTTATGGTTTTCGTGTAATGTTAGAGCATAAGATTAAAATTCCGGCCTCGCCCACCGCGGGTTACAGGATAGAAATCAGCACCGGTATCCTTGGCTCGTTATGGCCCCGGATAGAAGCCGACTTCAGCAGACACAACAAATTTGTTGTTACCGATGAAAATTTGGTTTCTGCCGGCCATTTGCAAAAGCTATTGGGCCAGAGAGATGTTCCTGCGTTTGTAATAAGCCCGGCCGGTGAGACCTCAAAAAATATAAATACGCTAATTTCGATAATCGAAACAATGGAAAAGGCCTATCTCGGCAGAGATACCCTCGTTATTGCTCTTGGCGGCGGGACAGTCGGTGACATCGCAGGATTTGCTGCTGCCGTCTTCAAAAGAGGTGTCCCTGTCCTTCAGATACCAACGACCACAGTCGCCCAGGCCGATTCCGCTGTAGGCGGCAAAACCGGGATCGATTCGGAGCGAAGCAAGAACGCTTTCGGTGCGTTCTGGCACCCGTCGGCTGTGTATATCGATGTCGCAACTTTAACAACGCTGGACGACAGACAATTCAGGGCCGGACTCGTTGAATCCGTAAAGCACGCACTTATTGCCGACAGCCGGTACTTTGATTTCCTCGAAGATAATCTCGACGTTATCCTCGAACGAAAGTCAGACATGCTCGAAGCGGTAGCATATTTCAACTGTAAGATAAAGGGTGACGTCGTCGAGACTGATCCGAACGAGCAAAACAAAAGAAGAATTCTAAATTACGGCCATACTATCGGACATGCTGTCGAGGCTGCCAGCGGCTTTGAATTGCTGCACGGCGAAGCAGTCGCTATTGGTATTATCGCAGCCGGCTTAATCGAAATTGAATTGGAATTAGGCTCACAGGAGAGACTCGAAAGAGTCCGGCAAATTCTCAAAAAGCTGAATGTTCCGGTAAAATTAACAAAGGATTTAGCCGAAAAAGATTTAATTGACCTTATAAAGCACGACAAAAAGGCAATTAAAAAATGGCCCCGGTTCGTGCTCATTAGTGACATAGGTCAGGTTTATTGTAAGAACGGACAATACGCTGTCGAGGTCGCTCCTGAGCTGGTGGAAAAAATATTGAATAAGCTTTAATTTATCGTCACCCTGAGCGCAGCGAAGGGTCTCTTTTATTCGAAAATCACAAGATTCTTCGCTTCGCTCACGATGTTGGTGCGTTACATATTATTGTTAGAGGTTTTTAGCTGAAAGTTAGAATATGTACAGAGACCAGATAAAGGTACTCGATTGCACAATCAGGGATGGTGGACTCATTAACAACCATTACTTCACCGACGAGTTTGTCAGCTCTGCGTATAGGGCCCTTACCAAAAGCGGCATAGACTACATGATACCAATGCGAAAGGGAATCGAGTGGGGCTATATAATTCCCTATATGGTCACAGGAATATTAAACGAGCATCCTCGCTCTGCGATAGCATATCGAAAAACCGACGACAGGGACAAATTCGCCGAGTTCTACGAGCAAATGCGCGAAACCCAGGAGTAGCGTCCTTTCATAATTCGGCATTCGTTCATCGTTAGTGGACATTCTCTGCCCCCTTTCCTCTGCCTTCTGTCCTCTGTCCGTCCCTCGTCATTCCGGGCGGAGTCGAGACACGAAGTGGCGGTAGCTAAATCTATAAAAGAATGTCATTCCTGCAAAAGCAGGAATCCATTTCCTTGTCATTGCGAGGAGCGGAGCGACGAAGCAATCTCAAAATCATAAATCGCAAATTGTTTTTTCCTTGCCTTTCGAGCAGTTTTGGGTAGATTTTATAAATAAAGTGAAGGGCGAGCTTGTTTCGTCCATCAAAAGCGAGTTCTCAAGGCGAGAATTTGGAGATTTGACAATGATAGGCAAGAAGATAAGACTCGAAAGAATAATCGACCGCAATTCCCGCAGAACGGTAATCATTCCGATGGACCACGGCGTCACGGTCGGCCCTATTGAAGGCCTCGCGGACATGCGGACAGCCATCAGTAACGTCGTAGCCGGCGGCGCTAATGCTATTCTAATGCACAAAGGAGTTGTTCGTGCAGGTCACAGAGGCGCTGGCAAGGACGTCGGACTGATTATTCACCTTTCCGGCGGCACGTCACTAAGTCCCGACCCCAACGCAAAGGAGCTGGTCTGCACTGTTGAAGAGGCAATCAAGCTCGGTGCCGACGCCGTTTCTGTCCACATAAATCTTGGTGCCCAGACCGACAAAGAAATGCTGTGGCAATTGGGCCATATCAGTGAGCGATGTTTTGAATGGCAGATGGCCCTCGTTGCCATGATGTACACTCGCGGGGCTAAAATCAAAGACGAATACGACGTCGATAACGTCAAGCACGCCGCAAGGGTCGGGGCCGAGCTTGGCGCAGATATCGTTAAGGTAGTCTATACCGGCAGCGTTGAAAGTTTCACCGAAGTAGTTCAGGGCTGCCCCGTGCCGGTGGTAATTGCAGGCGGAGCGAAAATGGACAGCGACGAGGACATCTTCAAGATGGTCGAGGGCGCGCTGGCAGCCGGCGCTGCGGGCGTATCTATCGGCCGAAACGCTTTCCAGCACAAAGACCCCACTAAAATGGTCCAGGCCCTCAGCAAAATGGTCCACGAAGAAGCAAGCGTAGAAGAAGCTGTCGGGGTCATCAAGTCTTGAGGATTCCTCCCGATACTCTGTTACGCCGGTGAAAAAGGCACAAGAGAGTTGGAGGATTGCTGTAGTTGACTCGTTTGTAACGTCAAATTTTTGGAGGAGGTTGCTATGAATCGCTATCCCGCAATTATCGTTTCGGTCGCAATATTAACCGGCATAATCTTGTTTCTTGGCTTGGCTCAATCGACAACAGGCCAGGACAATCCCAAACTCTTTAAGGCCAAAAACGGCTCCGGCATCATAGGCTACAAAGACACCCCCATCCTGCCCTGGTGCGGCTACCACGTGCACGACCCCGACCGGCCGGCGCCTGAAAAAGTCACCCCAGCCCCACCGGACACACAGGGAAAAACCGGCACCGCCCCATCTGATGCAATCGTCCTCTTCAACGGCACCAGCCTTTCACAATGGAACTCTTCCGACTGGAAAATCGAAGACCGCGAGCTTATCGCCGTCTCCGGCAATCTCACAACAAAAAAGCCCTTCGGCGACTGCCAGTTGCACATCGAATGGATGGCCCCGGACCCGCCACAGGGCGGCATCTGGGACCGAGGCAACAACGGCGTGGTGCTGATGGGCCTCTTTGAAATCCAGGTTTACGACTCATACACCGAAAAGCTCTACCCCGACGGTCAGGCCGCCTCCGTTTACGGCCAGACCCCGCCGATGGTAAACGCCTGCCGCAGGCCCGGCCAATGGCAGTCGTTCGATATTATCTTCTTCGCCCCCGTCTTCAAAAACGGAAAGCTCGAAAAACCTGCTTATGTCACCGTCCTGCACAACGGCCTTCTTGTCCATCACAACCAGAAAATCTACGGCCCGACCGGCCACCGAATTTTACCGAAGTACGACAAGCCCATCCCTGAAAAACTGCCGTTCAGCCTCTCGGCCCACAACAACCCCGTCCGCTTCCGAAACATCTGGCTAAGACCGCTATGAGCGGAACTCGGCAATAAAGGGCCGCATGGGCGACCGAGTTGCCGACCCCACGGTTATTGCCTCGTTTTGACATTATAAATCAATCGCAGTAAATGTAGTTATACGTAAAGCGCGTACGCGCTTTACGTATGCCACATCTGAACACAACAAAAGGATTTACATAGTTTCGATCAGCTCTTGTGCGGGGATTGGACATTACCCATGTCGGTCATCCGTCCTTCATCATTCGAAATTCCTTGTTCGATATTCCCTCTCTCCATCCTTCATCATTCGACATTCCTTGTGCGATACCTGCCTGCAGTTGATTACCGCAATTCTCGCTCCAGTTTACTCTTCCTCTTCCAAAGCGTCCAGGATTTTTCTCTTGGGTAATGAAATACCCTGGACCCGGCGACGAGATGTGTTGACAAGCCTATGCAATCCGCGTTAAATGTTATAAAGAACCAGCAAAGGAATGATATGAGCACAAACATAAACCAGATAAGAGAATCAATACTTCCGATTCTACAGCGCTACGGCGTCAGCATGGCAGCACACTATTTGGCTCAATCATCAAAGACCAGCAGGTGATTCTATGACCAGAGATATGCGATTGTATATCGAGGATATTCTCGACAGCGTTGTAAAATCGAGCAATATACACAGGCTACTACTAACTCTCAAATAAAAACCACTCTCCCTGGAGAGGCCAATGAAGGCGAACTACAAAGGCTACACAGATATTCTGATATATAGAAACAAAGGTCACTTCTGAATCACGATTATTTTTTCATCGTCCAAATCATCGTTGTTTTTCGCAGCATAACCCATTAGTTCTTTATGCAGGTTTGGGTCTGTATATCCCGTCAAGACAATAATAATCTGACCTTCCCACTCTTTATATTCTGTAATCTGGCCAATCAGCTTTTGATACTTCGCAGTGGTGCTAAAGTTGTTTTTTAGTTCCACGATTACTTTGTCACCCACAACCAGATCTGCTCGTATCCTTCCTCTGGCATATTGCTTTGTAATTTGAATATCTTCAAGACGCTTGTGGAGGAACATATATAAAGATTTCTCATATTCTCTCTCGGCCTTGCACTTCCTTGGACGCCACTCCTCAACTAATGAACGGATCATTCCATCAGCATCGAAAAAATTGAAACGAATTTTTTGTAAAAAACCCATATTGCCTTTCCTTACCTGATTTACACGTTCACAATGAAATATGTAATGAGAAAGATACTCAAAGTCTGTTCTTCTTCAGGCATACAGCAACCGATCTCCTTTCGGCTTATGAATCGGGTCGCCAAACTCTTTGGCAGTATCAATCCAAAGTGCAATGGCCTCTTTTGCCTTTAATAGCGCTTCGTCATAGCTGCTGCCGTGTGCTTTACAGCCCGGCAACTCAGGAACATCGGCTATATAGCATTTGTCCTGGCCATCCCAGTAGATTATTATTTCGTATTTATACATACTCGTAAAATCTTGAGAAAAAGTTTATCGT